>CENP01239161.1_pt1 | contig 15738 bp, 8 predicted proteins | sample 361281 | NCBI WGS metagenome assembly CENP01 (sample SAMEA2591122, study PRJEB7988) | marine metagenome | biome: marine biome (ENVO:00000447); feature: deep chlorophyll maximum layer (ENVO:xxxxxxxx); material: saline water (ENVO:00002010), including plankton (ENVO:xxxxxxxx) | depth 70 m
AAGAAAAATAAGAAAAACATACTGGATTGAATAAATGCAGAGTTTGATTGGGAAATTAAATAATCACTCAAATAACCATAAAATCCTGAAAGAAAAATAGAAAGTGTTAAAAGAAAAGAGATTGTTGAAGAAAGGAGAGAAATTCGGCTATTTTCTATTTTGTAGTTTTTAGCTTTTTTATAATTTTTTTTAGAGTAAAAGTCTTTTAATGAATCAGGTATTTTATCTTTCCAGCTCTTATCATTGATATATTCCAATATTGAGGAAAAAAGGAAATTTAAGATTAATAAAGACAATATTATGTTAAACCAAAATGCCTCTGACATATCAAAATTTTAAAAAGTTTAAAATCAAATTTAAAAATAATTTTTTTTGATTTAAGGTTTAAAATGAAAATTAACTAAAACAATATTTTGTTTTTTTCAAATAATATAAAGCGTCATGAGCCTACCTGATAAATTATAATTAAATAGAGATTTTTAAATCAGTTTATTTTAATTGGTTATTTAAGATAAAATATATATCTAAATTTCATTTTTTTAATCTAAACTAAAATTCTTGATATATAAATTCATTTAAATATTGAGATTTGAAAAAAACAAAAACAAAGAAAATTATGAATAAAATGAAATGGATTTCGAGTTTAATAGCAATATTTTTGTTAATCAAAACTCACGGTCAGGAAAAAATTGTTTCGGGTATGATTACCGATTCCGAGTCACAACCAATTCCTGGAGTAGCTGTTATTAAAAAAGGAACAAATAAGGGTACAGTTTCTGATTTTGATGGAAATTATGAAATTGAGGCTAAAGTTGGAGATATTTTGACTTTCAGATTTATTGGCTTTGAAACCCAATCTTTCGTTGTCGGAGAATCCAACAATATAGACATTACCCTTGATCAAGATTATGCAAATCTTGAAGAAGTTGTAATAACAGGTTATGGGACTACCCGAAAAAAAGATCTGGTTTCTTCTATTTCTCAGATTAAGGGAGATGAACTTAGCAATATTCCTGCAGCAAGCGTAGATAATTTATTACAAGGACGTGCAGCTGGGGTTAATGTTGTTAGTTCTGGCGGAAGGCCTGGAGATGCTGCTAATATTCAAATTAGAGGTGTTAGCTCAATAAGTGGAAATAATAAGCCACTTATTGTAATTGACGATTTTATTGTAGGTACTGATTTTAACCTTTCAAATCTTAATGTAAATGATATAAGATCTGTCGAGGTATTAAAAGATGCAAGTTCATTGGCAATTTATGGAACTAGAGGCGCAGCTGGAGTTATTTTAATCCAGACAAAAAATGGACTTTCAGTTGGAGAGGGTAATGTAAACGTATCTATTAATCATTACACTTCAATGGATAAAATTGTTGATATGCCTGAAATGGCAGATCAAGCTCTTTGGGCTGAATTTTGGTCAGAGGGGATGAGTTTTATATCAGGTGCTGATGGTTATGGAGATAATGATCCAAATTATGTTTTTCCATATACCCTAGGAACACCCACAGATTGGAGAGGTCTTATATCAAGGGATGGAAAAATTAATAATACCGATATTAATATTTCAGGTAATTCTGGAAAAACTAATTACTTTATTTCATTAAATAGGTTTGATCAAGAGGGAGTAATAAAGGGATCAGGCTTATTAAGAAATACGTTAAGAGCAAATTTAGATGTTAAAGTTAATGATAAAGTACGTACTGGAATAAGATTTAGTCTAGCAGATAGAAAAATTGAGGATGAAAAACTTAATTGGGATCAAGTATACATGAGAGTTGCTGCTATTCGCCCTATTTATAATAGTAATGGATTATATGATGCTTTTAATCCAGTGAGTGGCTCTTTGGAAAGAAATCCTGTTGCAGATTTAAACGAAAGAATTGATCATACTTTTTCAACAAATTTAATAACTAGTGCCTATGCTGAGTATGATCCAATACCTGGGTTAACATTAAGGACTTCAGTTGGAATAAATCTTGATTTTGTTAAGGAAAATCAATATTTACCATCTATTTTGCCAATACGACGAGAACAAGGAATTGGAGGAAGGGCACAGTTGAATTCAAGAAACAAAAAAAGTGTTTTAAATGAAAATACCTTAACATATTCAAAAGAAATAGGAGATCATTCGATAAAAGTCCTTGCAGGATTTACGCTTCAAAAAAATACATCAACACTCGTTGGAGCTACTGGAGAGGGTTATCCTAATGACGTTGTTACTTTTAATAATCTTGCACTTGGTGCAGATCCATTAAAACATCAGATAAGATCTAATTATCTTCAAAGAACTTTTACATCTGTACTTGGAAGAATAAATTATGGATACCAAGGTAAGTATTTACTGACTCTAGTCGCTAGGAGAGATGGATCATCAGTATTTGAGGAAGGTAATAAGTATGCTATATTTCCTTCTGCAGGTGTAGCATGGAATATAAGTGAAGAAAATTTTATGGAAAGCTTTGATGTAATAAGTAATTTAAAACTTAGAGCAAGTTATGGAATAGTTGGTGAACAAGGAGTTGTCCCCTACAATTCATTTGCAAAATTCACTGACCTTCCAGTTTATTTAAATGATGTTTTAAATAATTCTGTTGTTCTTGATGTCCTACCTAGTAAAGGACTTGAGTGGGAAAAAACTAATCAAATGGATATTGGATTAGAAATAGGGTTTTTAAACAATAGGTACACTTTAGAATTTGATTATTATAATAAACAAACTAAAGATCTTCTTTTAGCTAAACCTTTACCAGGTACTGCTGGATCAACTAGATTAGAAAATATTGGAGAGGTAGAAAATAAAGGTTTTGAAATTTCTATTTCTTCTCTAAATATTGATAATTCAGATTTTACTTGGAGAACTACGCTAAATATTGCAGCCAATAAAAATAAAGTATTGTCTCTGGGTGGTCAAGGAGAGGATTTTATTGCTTTAGATGATGTTACTCATCCTGCTGGAGGTGACGGTCTTCGAGTATCTGTAGGAAGTCCAATTCCTTCTTTTTGGGGACTTAATTATTTAGGCACTTATAAAACTCGGGCTGAAATAGATGCTGATGGAAGATTTGGACAATCTTTTCTAGGTGGTCCAAGATTTCAAGATACTGATGGGAGTGGAGTTCTAAATGATATAGATTTTGTTAATCTTGGCTCTCCTGATCCGGAATTTTTTGGAGGTTTAATGAATACTATTAATTACAAAAATTTCAAATTAGACATATACATACATGGTTCACTGGGGAATGAAATTTATAATGGATCAGTTCATGAACATTTTTTTGCAAGAGGACCAGAATTTGGAGTTTTACAGGGGGCTTCTGAAAGGTGGACTGTTTCCAACCCTAATTCAGATATTCCTAGAGCAGGAACTTCTCAAGGATTGTATGTTCCTACAAACTCGGTTATGATTCAAGATGGTTCTTTTCTTAGACTGAAAAACGTGACTCTTACTTATCTTATAAATCAATCATTATTTGAAAAAGCTAGTGTTTATGTATCTGGAACTAATCTTTTATTACTTACCAGTTATGATTGGGGAGATCCTGAAACTAGTAATTATGGTAGTGGCGCATTAAACCAAGGTGTATCAAATGCTCCATATCCATATGCAACTTCTGTTGCTTTGGGATTAAACTTAACATTGTAAATTAAAAAAATTAAGAAAATGAAAAATAATAAAAATTTTATAAGAACTTTTATAATTGTCTTAGTTGCAGGAGTCACTTTTTCATGCGACAAGTACTTGGAAGAAGACTTAAGAGATGCTCTGTCACCATCAACATTCTATAATAATGATAATGAAGCTACAATTGCTGTAAACGGTGGTTATGCATTGTTAACTGGAGAGCAAGGTATGAGAAGTAGAAATTGGACTCAAATGTGGCAGATGGGTACTGATGAATCAAGCTCTAATCGAGGTGTTTATAAAGAGGGCCATAACTATACTTACACGGAGGGAGTAAGAGACGGAGAAGATTTTTGGAATCTCATGTATGAAATTGTAAGAAATACAAGCGGAGCTTTACCAAAAATTGAAGGTAATTCAAACCTTTCACAAACTGTTATTGATCAGTCAGTAGGACAACTTCTTGTTATAAGAGCTTTAGCCTATTACAATTTAACCCGTATGTGGGGAGATGTGCCTTTTTTTACAGAACTATTGGAGCCAAAGGAATTGGCTACTCTAAAAAGAACGCCTTACAGCACTGTCACGACTGCTATGAAGTCAGATTTACAAAGAGCTTATGGATTATTACCTGATTCTTACTCTGGAAGTGGTAATGAGGGAAGATTTACAAAGTGGGCAGCAATGGCTTTAAAAGCTAAATTTCATATGTTTGATAGAGAATGGTCTGACATGAAAGCAGCATGTGTTGATATCATAAATAATTCTCCTCATAAGTTAATGGATAATTTCGAAAACGTTTATAACTGGAGAAATTATTCCCCATCAACATCAATGAATTCAGAACAAATTTTGTGGATTGATTTTGCTGGAGTTTCAGGGAATGGAGTTGTAGTATCACCTCTTTCAAGAAGTAATTCACTTTACGAGGAATTTAATCCTAGACTCAGAGATGAACCAAAGAGTAAATCTGAAAAAGCAGCTCTTCAGGCAGCACTTGCAGCAAATGGTGACGCAATGACTGGATACGGGGGAAGGGTTCCAAAGCCAGACTTCGCTTTACAAACTAGTTGGGAGGATGGAGATTTAAGATATGCCGCTTCAATTACAGATAAGTATGAAGGCATCCAATTAAAATTTCCTTATTTTAATAAACTTTGGAATCTTAATCAATCATCAACAATAAGAAGTGACAGACACGAAAATATTGTTATTATTAGACTTGCAGATATTTATCTAATGGCTGCAGAAGCTGAAAATGAATTGAATGGACCTACAGCAGCTTATACATATGTAAATAAGGTAAGGGAAAGAGCTTTTGAACCTGACAAGCCTTGGAGTGGTATGACTCAATCAACTTTTAGGACTGCAATGTATGATGAAAGAAAATTTGAACTTTGTGGAGAAAATCACAGAAAGCAAGATTTAATTAGATGGGGAATTTTGATAGAAACAGTTCAAAATACAAAGCATAGAAGCGCTAATACACCAGCCTCTACTAATGTATCTCCAAAACACTTTAAATTACCAATACCATTAGCTGAGATTTTAAGAAATCCAGCTTTGTTAGAAACTGATCCTACTAATAATGGTTACAGATAGTATTAACTTTAAATAACAGCTATTCTTTTAAATGAGTAGCTGTTTATTTAAAATTTTTAAAATTAGATTGTTAAAAGTTGAAAATATTTTCTACTTTAAATAATCTTTTTTTTGTAAAAAAAGTAAATTAAAACTAAAATGAAATTTGTGATAAAAATAATAGTATTATTATTAATTACTATTTTATATTCATGTGAGCAAACCCAAAACAAAAGTGAAAAGCCAAATTTTGTTTTTATTTTAGCCGATGATTTGGGTTATGGTGAGTTAGGGGTTTTTGGACAAAAAATAATTGAAACTCCATTTATCGATCAGTTAGCAAAAGAAGGAATGATGTTAACTGATCATTATTCTGGTTCCCCAGTTTGTGCTCCTGCTCGAGCAGTTTTATTGACTGGTCTTCATACCGGTCATTCTCCAATTAGAGGAAATGGAGAATGGAAAGAACGTGGAGATGTGTGGAGCTTTAAAGCTATGTTTGATAACCCTAATCTTGAGGGACAAAAACCAATGCCAGATTCAATAATTACGGTTGCAAGTTTTTTAAAATCACAAGGGTATAAAACTGGAATGACAGGGAAGTGGGGTCTTGGCGCTCCTAACACTAATAGTATTCCTAATAAAATGGGATTTGATTTTTTCTATGGGTATAATTGTCAAAGACAAGCCCACACTCTTTATCCAAGTCATTTATGGAGGAATGGTGAAAGAGATATTTTAAATAATAAAATAGTTAATAAGGGAAAGCTACCAGAGGGACTTAATCCATATAATGAAATGAGCTATCAAGATTATAATCAGAATGATTATGCACCAACGCTAATGCATAGTGAAGCTTTAGGGTTTTTAGATAGAAACAAAGACAATAATTTTTTCCTTTATTATGCCAGTCCCTTACCCCATTTACCATTACAAGCTCCTTCAAAGTGGGTAAATTATTATAGAGAAAAATTTGGTAAAGAAGAACCCTATCTTGGTGATGACGGATATTATCCAAATATGTCACCTATGGCAACTTATGCTGCAATGATATCTTATTTAGATCAACAGGTTGGAGAGATAGTTTCTAAGTTAAAGGAAATTGGACAATATGAAAACACTTTGATAATTTTTACAAGTGATAATGGTCCAACTTTTAAGAATCAAGTTGATATTGAGTTTTTTAATAGTACGGGTATTTTTGTAAATTCAAAAAAAACAGTAAAAGGTAGTGTTAATGAGGGAGGACTTAGAGTTCCAACTATTGCTTCTTGGCCAAAAAAGATTAAGCCTGGATCAAAATCGGATTATCCAATAACTTTTTATGACTATTTTGCTACAGTTTCAAATATTCTAGGTGTAGCCTCAAAAAACAAAATTGATGGTAAATCTTACTATCCAACTTTATTAGGTGAAAAACAAAAAATGACTAATCATCTTTATTGGGAGTTTCCGGCGCAAGGGGGACAACAAGCAATTAGAATTGACCATTGGAAAGGTATTAGAAAGAATTTATTTAAAGAGCTTTCAAAAATTGAGCTTTATAATATTAAGGATGATCCAAAAGAATTAAATGATTTAGCTCAAACTCATCCAAAAATAATAGAAAAAATGAAAAGATTAATGACTGAATCTCATTCTAAACCTGAAATTAAAGAGTTTATAATACCTGTTTTGGATAATTAACAAAAAAATATCGTATGAAAAAAAAATTATTAAAATCAGTTTTATTTTTTTTATCAATCTTTATTCTAATTTCTTGCAATTCAGAAATTGAAAAGAAAATAGTTAAACCTAATTTTATAATCTTTATAGCTGACGATATAAGTTGGGATGATTTTGGGTGCTATGGAAATAAAGACGTAAAAACACCAAATATTGATAGACTTGCAGGTGAGGGTTTAATTTTTAATAATATGTATTTAACGACCAGTTCTTGTAGTCCAAGTAGAAATTCTATTATTACAGGGAGGTATCCACACAACACTGGTGCTCCAGAACTTCATAGCCAGCCACCAATGGATATTAAGACCTTTGTTTTTGAGTTAAAAGAAAGTGGGTATTTTACAGTTTCTTCTGGTAAATTTCATATGGGAGATTATGCTAGAAAATCATTTGACATAATTTATGAGGGAAAAAAAGATAATGGTTTAGGCGGTGAAGCAAAATGGGTTAGTAGTATTGAAAAAAGACCAAAAGATAAACCATTTTTTTTATGGTTTGCATCACACGACGCTCATAGAGAGTGGGGAGAAAATAAATTTTCTGGAACTCATAATCCTGAAAATTTAACTCCTCCAGAATATTTAGTAAATGATGAGCCAACTAGAAAAGATTTAGCTGATTATTATGATGAGATTAAAAGATTTGACTTTTCAATTGGGGAAGTGGTGGAAATTTTAAAAGAACAAAATATTTATGATAATACATTTATAATTGTTATGGCTGATAATGGTAGGCCTTTTCCACATAGTAAAACGAGACTTAATGATCAGGGAGTTAAAACACCATTTATTCTTGTTTATAAAGATGGAAAATACAATGGAAAAACTCAAAGCTTAGTCAGTTCAATTGATATTGCTCCTACAATACTTGATTTTGCTGGTCTTGAAATTGGTGAAAATTATCAAGGAAAGAGTTTTAAGCAATTGTTAGAAAAACCTGAAATTGAGTTTAGAAATTTTATTTTTGCCGAGCATAATTGGCATGACTTCGAATCACATGAAAGAATGGTAAGAAGTAAAGAATTTATGTATATTGAAAATAATAGGAATCAATATGCACAAAGAGGCCCATTAGACGCCATTAACAGTGATACATATGCAAGTCTTTTGAGTAAATTTAACTCAGGGGAAATAACTGATATTCAAAAGGAAATTTTTATTAATCCAAGGGCCAAAGAAGAGTTTTATGAAATTAAAAATGATTTATTTCAAAGAGTTAATTTAATTAATAATGATAAATATCAAGAAAAAATTAAAAAATTAAAGTTTGTTTTAAACCAATGGAAAATTGATACTGGGGATTCAGAACCATCTGAAATTACAAAAGATTGGTATGAAAGAAGGCCAGGACCAAAAAATGAGAAATCTATTACGGAAAAGGACGAACCTGTTGGCGGTCCTTATAGTTTAACTACACCTTTTTACGGTAAAAGAGGAGAATTCCCTGGTGAATCTAACAATTCTAGTAAAATAAATAAAAAAGGACCATTTTAATTCTTAAAAAATAAAATATGAAATTTTATAAATTTTTTTTCATCCTAATTATAAGTGTGATATTTATGGGGTCACAATCTATTTCAAAACCACCCTCAAAGTTAAACGTTTTATTTATAGTAAGTGATGATTTGAATTGCGATATTGGTGCATATGGGAATAATGTAATTAGTACGCCTAATTTAGATAATTTAGCTAAAAAGGGAGTATTGTTTGGTAATGCTCATAACCAATACCCTTGGTGTGGTCCGTCAAGAGCTTCTTTTATGACAGGGCTATATCCTGATCAAACTAAAGTTAAGCAATTAAGAATTTATTTGAGACAGGCTATTCCAAAAGTTATTACTTTAGGGCAGAGATTTAGACAAGAAAATTATCACTCCGTACGAATAGGGAAAATCTATCATTATCATAATCCAAGAGATATTGGTACTGCCGGGCATGACGATAATTATACTTGGGATCAAACAGTTAATCCCTATGGAAGAGATAAGGTAGAGGAATATAAAATTAATACTTTAAAACCCAAACAATATGGAGGAACTCTTAGTTGGCTTGAAGCTGATGGCACCGATGAAGAACAAACTGACGGAATAGGTGCAACTGAGGCTATTAAATTTTTAGATAAGTTTGCCAAAAGTGGAGAAAATTTTTTTCTTGCATATGGCCTTTACAGACCTCATACTCCATATGTGGCGCCAAAAAAATATTATGATTTGTATGAAACAAAAAAAATGGAAATCCCTACCAGTTCTGATCAATATTTAAAATCATTACCAATTCCTGCTGCAGTAAGTGTTAGAGACAAAGGGGAGGTCCAAAATAATATGGATATTAATACAGCCAAAACAATCAAGGAAGCTTATTATGCAACTACCAGCTTTGTTGATGCTCAGGTAGGAAGAGTTTTAGATAAACTTAAAGAAACGGGTTTAGATAAAAACACAATTGTGGTTTTTACATCTGATCATGGTTATCATTTGGGAGAACACGGACATTGGCAAAAGCGTACACTTTTTGATAATTCAACAAGAGTACCATTAATCGTTTCAGGTCCTGGAATTAATAAGGATCAAAAATTAATGGATGCTCCAATTGAATTAATTGATATTTATCCAACATTAATGGATTTAGTAGGAATCAAAACTCCAGAATTTGTATCTGGTAAGAGTTTTGCTCCTTTATTAAAAGATTCATCTGCCGTGGTGAGGAAAAGTGCTTTAACTGAATTAGGGGTTTCTTTAAGCCAAGGATCAAAAGTTCAAGGATATTCTATAAAAACTGATCGTTTTAGGTTAACTCAGTGGGGAAGAAACGGAGTTTTAGGTATTGAACTTTATGATCATATATATGATAAGGAAGAGCTCAATAATCTCTCTAATGATAAGTCTTACAAAAAAATTAAAGATTCATTGATAGTTGTTATCAATCGTCGAATTGCTGAGGCGAGAAAAATACCAGTTGGTTTGGGTGAGCAAATTGAAAATGCCAGAGAATGGAAAGAACCACCAACAATTCATTCTCAACCAAAATAGAATTATAGATTAAATGAAGTTTTTATTATTTTTTATACTTATTATTTCTTTTTACTCATGTAAAAAAAATGAAAAAATAAAAAGGCCAAATATAATTTTAGTAATGACAGATGATCAAGGTTGGGGACAAACTGGGTATTATAATCATCCTGTATTGGATACTCCTAATCTGGATGCAATGGCTAAAAATGGAATTCGTTTTGATCGGTTTTATGCCGGAGCACCTGTATGCTCGCCCACAAGAGCTTCAGTTTTAACTGGTAGATCTAATGATCGAACTGGTGTTTTTAATCATGGTTATGCACTCAGGAATCAAGAAAAAACTATTACTCAAGCTTTGAAAAAAAATGGATATGCCACTGGACATTTTGGTAAATGGCATTTAAGTGGATTAAGGGGCCCTGGAGTACCTCAATTTAAAGAAGATACTCATCATCCTGGCAATTTTGGTTTTGATTATTGGATTTCTACAACAAATTTCTTTGATATTGATCCTTTAATGAGTGATAATGGAAAATTTACTGATTATATTGGCAGTTCTTCAAAAGTAATTTTCAGTGAAGCATTGAAGTTCATAAAAAAAAATAAAAATAAAAATATACCTTTTTTTGCAGTTATATGGGATGGTTCTCCACATGATCCTTGGGTTGCTAGCTCAAAAGATAAAAATAATTTTAAAGAATTAGATAAAGACAGTCAAAACCATTACGGCGAGTTAGTTGCTTTTGACAGAAATTTAGGATATTTAAGAGAGGAACTAAAAGCAATGGATATTTCTCAAAATACTATTTTATGGTTTTGTAGTGATAATGGGGGCTTAAAAAAAATAAATCCTACAACTGTAGCTGAACTGAGAGGATTTAAAGGTTCAGTATGGGAAGGTGGATTAAGAGTGCCAGGAATAATTGAGTGGCCTTCCAATATTAAACATAAGATAACAAGTTTTCCTGCATCAACTATGGATATTTTTCCAACCATTGCAGAAATTGTTGAATTGGATAAATCTAATTTTATAGAACCTGTTGATGGAATTAGTCTAGTTCCATTATTTAATTCTAAAATTAAAAGAAGAGGTAAAAAAATACCCTTTTCTTTCAATGATCAAGGGGCATTAATTGATAACAATTTTAAATTAGTAGTAAATAGTTATAAAGAAATGCAATTTGAATTATATGATATACAAATTGATCCAAAAGAATTAAAAAATATTGCCCTACAAAATCCAAAAGTTTTTAATAAAATGAAAAGTGAATATCTAAATTGGAAGGAGTCTGTTATATCTAGTGTTAAGGGAAATGATTATCCTGGAGATACACTTTTTAATCAACCTTTTCGTCGTTTTTGGATGAATGACAAAAAGTATGAACCTTTTTTAAAAGAATTTATTAAAAGACCTGAATATGAAAAAAGAATCAAAAGAAGAAAATAAGCTTTATTTTCTATTCAAGCTTTAAATTTTTAATATTTGAAAAATTCTTACCTCTTATTTTTACAAAATCAGATATCATTTGATTCAATTTGTCAGGTTTTTTTTTAGCAAGATTATTTTTCTGGAAAGGGTCTTCATCTAAATTGAAAAGCATAAAATCTTTTGAATTACCTAATTCAATATCAACATTTTTATTAATTTTTTGTCCATTATAAGGAGGTATCATAACCCAGTTTTTATTTCGGTAGGCAGTTCTAGTTGTTGCTTCAAGAATTAGTTCATCTCTTCCTTTACCTTGATTATTTATAATTAAATTTGAAAGGTTTAAACCGTCATTGGATTTAAATTTAGAATCAACAATTTCTGATATTGAATTGAATAAATCCAATTGAGATATAATCTCATTTGAAACACCAGAATTTATTTTACCTTTCCAGTAAGTTATAAATGGGACTCTAGTTCCTGCTTCAAACAAACTATATTTCCCTCCTCTTAATCCTCCTGATGGATTATGATCACCAATCATTTCAACTGCATTATCAAAATACCCATCATTAAGAACTGGCCCATTATCACTAGACAATATTATCAATGTATTCTTTAATATACCTTGAGATTCTAGAGTTTTATATAGCTCACCAATGCACCAGTCAGCCTCAATAATAACGTCTCCTCTGGGGCCCATGCCAGATTTACCTTCAAATCTTGGATGAGGTGTCCTGGGTACGTGAGGTTGTTGCAAAGAATAGTATAGAAAAAACGTTTCATCTTTGTTTTTGATTATGTATTCTTCAGCTTTTTTAAGGAAATGATCAGCCATATCTATATCACTCCATCTTGCTTTAATTCCGCCTTTCATAAATCCAATTCTAGGAACACCATTTACAATTGATCCGTTATGACCGTGATGCCATTTCATTGATGTGAGTTCAGGGTTTTTTAATCCAGTAGGAAGACCATAATCATCTTTATTAAAATTTACTTCAATCGGATCGTTTGGATCAAGTTTTACTACCTTTCCGTCTTCAATATATACGGATGGAACTCTGTCTTGGGTATCAGCCATTATATAGGAATAATCAAAACCAATTTCGTTTGGGCCAGGATAAATAATTTTGTTGTAATCTATTTTATCTATTCCAAGTCCCAAGTGCCATTTTCCGACAATTCCAGTTTTATAGCCCTTTTCTTTTAACATTTTTGGCATTGTCATTTCTAAAGTATCAATAATCAGGGAACCCCCTGTTATTATTTTCGCTCTAGGATTTCTCCAAGGATATGTTCCTGTAAGTAAAGCATATCTGCTGGGGCTACATGTTGCTGAGGAAGAATAGCCATTATAAAATTTCAATCCCTCATTTGCTAATTTATCAATATTTGGTGTTTTTAATAATCCATTTTTATAGGCGCTGACATCTCCATATCCTAAATCATCCAAATATATAATCACAATATTTGGATTTTTTTTTGATGCTATCTTATCAGATTTACAACATATTAAAAAAGTAAATAATAAAAAATATTTGATGAGTTTAGTTTTCATATTATTATTTATATTGATTGTTTTGTGTTGAATAAAAAGGATTATCATTAATTATTTTTTCATTTCTATTTACTCTCCCGCTAACTTTATTATTTTTAATTAAAAAATTTAAACTGTCAACATACTTTTGATCAAAGTGAGGATTAATAATTGATGGTACAGGAGCTTTATTTTCAGTTTTCCAGTTTTTTAAATCATTAAAAAGTTCATTTTTTTTCTCAAAATTTATTTCACTTAAATCATTAGATTCAGAAACATCTTCATCAATTTTGTAAAGTTCTATTTGATTATTCTCATAATAGTGATGTAATTTCCAATTATCTTTTATAATTACCGATCCAGGGCGTGTTCTAAATAAAGGATCGGTTCCATCATCTAGATGGACATTATAGGGTTCTAAGTAAATTGGGAAATGGAAAAATAAAGATCTTTTTCTTATTTTTTCACCTTTAAAGATTGGATTTAGGTCAACACCATCTAATTTCAGATCACTATTTTCATAATTTACAATTGTATTTATAGTAGGAAAAAAATCAATATTACTTACCCTTTCATAAGATACACTTTCAGCTTTAATTTTACCTTTCCAAGAAAAAATTAATGGAACTTTAATCCCTCCTTCATAGTAAGATCCTTTTCCAGCTCTTAGTGGAAATTGATTTGATATAGATCTAATTCCTCCATTGTCAGATGTAAATATAATTAAGGTATTTTCAGCTAGATTTAACTCTTCTATTTTACTAATAATTTTTCCTATATTTTCGTCTAATGATTGAATCATGCCAGCATAATCGCATCTTCTGTGATTTACGTTTCCTAACTTTTTACAATACTTAGATTGATATGACTTTTTTGACTGAATAGGAGTATGAACAGAATAAAAAGGAACATATGCAAAAAAGGAATTTCTTTTATTTGATTCAATAAAATTCACAACCTCATTTCCAAGCCTGTCAGTTAAATATTCGTTATTAGGGCCATCTGAGAGATTAGGATTTAGATAGGGAGAAAAATAACCTCCTTTGCCAGGACCTCCTTTTTCGTTTCCTCCAATATTAAGGTCAAAACCTCTTTGTTTAGGATAAAAGCCTTTTGGACCCATATGCCATTTACCGAAGTGACCATTAATATAGCCTTTAGTTTTTAACATTTCTGGAATTATAAAAAAATCTAAATCGAGGATAGTTTTGTTTTTAATTGGTATTATTTTTCTTGTTTTTTTATTACCTCGTTCCGAAGTCCCAACAGTATATATTCCGTGTTTCGTTTGGTATTTACCCGATAGCATTGTTGCTCTACTAGGAGCACAATTAGCTGAGGATGCATAACCGTTATAAAATGTCATTCCGCTTTTTGATAATTTATCAATATTGGGGGTTTCATAGAAATTTGATCCCATAAAAGAGGCATCCGTCCAACCTAAATCGTCAGCAACAATTAAAATAATATTTGGTTGTTTAATTTTATAACCTGTTTTTGAACATGAAAATAAAGTAAAAAAAACAATTAATGATGTTATTCTATTTACTATGCTCATTCAGTATTCGTTAAATAATTTATCCTTCTATTCATAAGATTATTTTCTTTTTCAAACCACTTTTTTGGAAAAACATTTTTGATTACTTCAATTTTGAAATCAGGATTTATAGTTTTATTTAGAGCCAAAGAATTATATATTAAGGTTGCTTCCATTAAATTCATTTGACTATTTATCAGAACTTCCATTGTTGAACTATCAAATTTTAAATTATTTAAAAGCAAAAACTCAAATGCTCTAATTCTCACTATATTTTCTTCATTTTCATCTTTAAAAATAGTGTTTATTTTATTTATGTTTTCTTTCGCTTCCATTCCAAATGATGTACATGCAATTAAGCCCCAATATTTTATCCATGGGTTATTGTCATTTAATGCATCACTAATTTTTTTTCTAACTTCTTCGAAAGTGAAAATATTTAAGTTGGCAACCTCAATAAGAGAAACTAAAAGTTCTTTATTTTTCTTACCAAATTCAATAGGATTTTCAGTACCTTTTTCTAAAAAATATGGTTCTGGGAAAAAACTGAGATCATTTTTTGAAATAATTTGTTTTATCAATAAACTACGTAATTCACTTAATTCATTTTTAAAATTTGATTTTTTTGCTAAATTATTTATTTCATTTGGGTCTTTTTCCAAATTATATAATTCCTCTGGTTGCTTAGTTAGAAAAAATTGTTTTTGATATTTGTTTAATTTTCCTTCATTAAATAAATTATACCATTCTTTGTAAGCTAGCATTTTATATCTATAATAATTGTATAAACCGTCCACATTAAATGGTTGAAAATTTCTTATGTATTTATATTTTCCTTTTCTGACAGATCTAACTAAGTCATATTTTTCGTCAAACCTATCAGCATATCCGAAAGTAATGTTTTGTTGTTCAATATTTTCTTTGTTTATTTTTTGACCTAAAAAAGGAGTTCCATCCAGATAATCTGGAATTTCAATTCCAGCGATAGATAAAATTGTTGGGACTAAATCAAGAAAATCAATAAATGCAGAAGTTTTTGAACCAATTTGAAATGGGGAAAGATTTTCCCATTTTTCAGGAATATAGACAACCATAGGAACATTAAGTCCACTCTCATAAAGATACCCTTTACTTCTAGGTAAAACCCCACCATGATCTCCATAGTAAAAAATTATTGTATTCTCCATCAATCCTTCTTTTTCAAGATCTTTGATGAATTCACCTATCTTAGAATCTAAACTCAGATGGTGCTTGTAAAGTAATTCTCTTGTAAATCTAAAAATTGGAGTAT
>CENP01077926.1_pt1 | contig 15732 bp, 14 predicted proteins | sample 361281 | NCBI WGS metagenome assembly CENP01 (sample SAMEA2591122, study PRJEB7988) | marine metagenome | biome: marine biome (ENVO:00000447); feature: deep chlorophyll maximum layer (ENVO:xxxxxxxx); material: saline water (ENVO:00002010), including plankton (ENVO:xxxxxxxx) | depth 70 m
TTTTCATTCTTATTGACGTATGGAGTATTATCAATAATGCTATCTCCAAGTAAATAAATTATGCTCATGCACACCAAGCCAATTTCTTATTCCACTTTTTAAGATGTTTTCTAATTGTTTCTTTCCAGATCTCTTTAAAACGTTTCATTAAAATGGTGGCTCCTCTGATGGTCCTTCCATTCTGTCAATTTGTTCTTGGCGAATTGCTTTTGCAGTTTCATTTAAAAATTTATCAACCTCAAAAGAAAGTATGTATTCAAGTTCATTTATTGAATTTGTCTCATTTAATATAGCTTTAGAACTCAATATATTTCTATAGTTTGTTATTTGAGAAACCATGTCTGCTTTTGGCTCAACTCTTTTAATAAAGTTTTTCAATCTGCTCATATAGTTCCTACTTGATAAGCGATACATGTTTTTTTCAGCCAAAATAACCTTTATAAGTGCATCATTAAACTCATCAATTTGGTCTTGGTTATACCCTAAAAGTGAATAAGTAAATCCAATTCTCCAAGCAAACGGGCTTGTCTCGTAAAAAAGCATTTTGTCAATTGAAGAAGGTTTAATAGATTTTTTCCTATATAGGATTCTTAATTTTTTTAAAACTAAAATAATCAAACTAATTGAAAATATGAACATTCCAATGACACATACCGTTAAAACGATTTGTAATAAATCCATTAAGCGTTTTCCATTTCTATTTTTTGTACTTTATTATTTTTCAATAAATAGAACTCCACTTCAGGTGACTTGTTTGTAAGGAAGTTGCTCTCACTATCTACTTTGGCTCCTGGCCAATTAATTAAAACTCCATATTTTGTTTTTTGAAGTTCTACGTCAGAATTTAATTGGGCTGATAGAAGATAAGATGTGATTTGAGATCTAGCTGATTCATTTAAACAGCTGAGACTTTTGGTTTCAATGATCAAATTAGGAATGTTCTTATCATTAATGAAAAAATCTAATCGACCTTCACCAGCGACTTGTTTTTTATAAAAAATTTCAAAATTCATTTCTTTTAAATAATTAATATCACATCTTCTAAGCTCTATAGCTAGTGCTCCTTGATATACATTCTCAGTGAATCCTGGTCCTAATTCAATATGGATTGTTTTAACTAGATTTGTTAACACTTCAGAAAATGCTTGAAACTTTTTATTCATAAGATCCTACTTTTAAATTAATTAAATTTAGTAAGTCTTCATCTTTTGGGACTTGTTCAAGAATAAAGTAATCTCCTGAAGGAAGATCCCATGTTTCCATAACTTCAACCCAGCAAAAACCGCCTCTATCAAAGTCATAATTGCCCTCGTAAATTGCATTAGCAACATATTGGAAAAGTAATTTAGTTGGAATATTTCTTATGAAAGCCGGACTAAATTTCATATCGACTGCAGATATCAAGCGTTGCATATGGAAAAGTGTTTCAGGACGAACTTCCCCACCCATATTTTTTTGATTCATTCTTAAAAGATCGTTTGTGGTACCTCTAGTAGTTGATCCTTTTTTTAAAGTAACTCTTTTTGTTGCTAACACCGCTTCTGGTTGTAATAAGACATCTAATTTATGAGAAGATTCAACAGTAAGTTTTTTGGAATCTTTTTCAAGTTCCATACTTATCCAAACCTCTCCACCTTTAGGTGTAAAACCTAAAAATCTTTTTCCAGCATAAATGTTTGCTTTTTCTGCGTTAAGTAATCTTTTTACTTTATCTTTTTGATTCATGCTTTTTTAATAGGGGAAAAGTTTTTTATATTATCCAAATTTTTTGATTTTTTTTAAATTTTTTTGAGCTCTTGAATTAACTACTACAACCTTAGGAAATAGTTTTTCTCCACAAGGACTACACCATGTTCCATTATGTTTTGACCAATAACCTCTAGTGAATGGTTGAATGTCCTTGTTACATGATCCGCATTTTCCTTTAAATTTAAAGATTATATAAAACAACTGTAAGCAATTAGTATGGCGCCAATAATTGTTTGTATTTTCGAAATAAGGAGATATTTGTTCACCTGGATTAAAATTTTTTTTGCAAACATTGCAAATGCCTTTATATTTTGAATAAAGAGGTTGATCAGCAATAATCCGAAATAGGCCAGTTCTTTTTTCTCCCATACTCTAACTAATAGGGTGAAAGTTTTTAGTTTTTATATAAATTAATTAAATTAACTATGTCTCTAGATCTAATTTTATTTAAACCCATAAAACCCTGTGTAACGTAGTTTTCCTTATAGGAGAGCGTATGGTTAATATCTTCTTGAGGAATGCTTATTTCTTCAATGGTTGAAAATGCAAACATATATTTATAACTTCTGTTTGTATCTTTCTCAGGCCTCCAAAAATATTCTGAGAGGTCTTTATTAATGAATTTGTATACTATTTCACCAACCGCAAAAGCTTCTTTGTTTGCAAAGAATAGACCGGCACCTTTGAGAGATATTTTCTCCCAACCTTTGTCAGTAGTTGATTTAATACCCCAAAAATAAAATTCTTCACCTATCATTTCTAGCTCTTGTTTCTGTTTTGGTAATAGATACTGTTCAACTTTATCAAGAGAAATTTTACTGGACATTGTATATTGAAAATTCTGTTGAGAATCTTTGTTTGCACATGGAAAGAGAAGAACTGTTTGAATATCATAAAAATGTTTAATTTCTTCTTCATTTTCTAAATCATTTTCCAAATATTGATGAATCTCTATAACTGATTTTGAGCCAATATTTGGAAGGGTTTCAATGCTTACATTATTTAATTGTTGTTTAGTAGTTATCCCCACTTTCTTTAATGCATTGGTGGATCTAGTTGAAAGTTGGGAAAAATCAATATCTCCTTCTTTTAAGACATTTTCTTTAATTTCAAAACCAAGGCTTTTAAAAATTTTAGTTAATGTCTTAACTTTTGATTTCGTTGAATCTTGTAGATTCATCAACTCGCTGATATTCAGTGAAATTACATCTTCAATTGTATGAAGATTGTTTGTTGTAAAAAACTTTTTAAAATTTTGTGGAAAAAAGATTATTGGGATTTCTTTCGAGGGATCATTTCCAGAAATAAAATATTTTAATTTTTCAATAGAAATATTTTCAATCTGTCTGATTCTTTCTCTTGTTAAGCCATAAAATGATCCAATATCTTCAAGAGTCATTCCATTTTCATCAATGTAATGAAATCTTCCATCAAATTCTTTAAAGTTATCTAATGTAATGTTGTATTTTTTGAGAAGCTTGAATAAGCCATACCGTAATATAATTATTTCTTTTTCCTGATCATCAAGTAATTCAATTGATCTAAAGATTTTGTCTACTGCTTGCTCCGTTGGATAAGAAGATTTTATTTTACCAAATGTAAATACAAGATTATATAGTTTATTGATTCCTAGTTTTTCCTGAATATTTTTCAATCTTTGGGACTTTTTATCTTCATTTATTTTGACCTTTTCTTCAAGCTCTTTCTTAAAGCTGTCTTCTAATTCAATATAAGTGGGATATTGTTCAGTAGTATTTTTTATTTCTCTAGCTCTTTCGTCAATTTTATTAAGTGCGATTTGCTCACCATATTTTTTTAGCATTCTTTTCTGAATTATTTTTGATCTTCCTCTAGTTGATCCTTGAAGAATCCACTGGCTAGATAAGGTTGAAAGCGAATACCCCATCTTATAGTCAAATTTTTCTATTGATCTACAGAGTCCACTTAATACATATCTATAGTATTCTCTTATTTCAGTTTCTGATAGATCCTCATTTTCTATAACAGGGAATATGAGTCTTCTTATAAGTTTGATGTTTTTAGTTGCAATTTCTAATACTTTTAAGTCGTAATCATCATCTTTTAAATATTCTAATTCTTTAAAAAGTAATTCGTTTTCATGTTTTGATGAAGCAGGAAGACTGGATATATAATTAAAAAATTCGATCGGTTCAATAAATATATTTCCCTCTCTATCAAATAAGCCATTTCCACTATCTTCAACTTCTTCAATAGGATTAATGCTATCCCAATCTAGTTCTTCACCGTTTATGTGAGTTATGTATAAAATATCAGGTGTTTTAATAATATAAAAAATTTGGCCCTCTTTTTTTAAATCAATAAGAGCTTTCGAAATTAACTCTCTCTTTATCCGTAGTTCTTCAGTAGCTTTAGAAATTATAAATTCTGGACGTTTTTGATTTTGTATTACAGATAATAGATTATTCTTTAGATTCATAGTTTAACTGAACTAATTGCTTCAATTTCTAACTTGTTTCTTATAAGTATTGCCAAATCAGCGGCACGTTCAGGAGTTGTCCTAGATGCATCAGTAATGACAAGTTTTGGATCAACACCTCTGAGGTATCTTTCAATTGAATTACCTGTATCATGTTCTGACAGTGCTACATGAAACCCATTCTCAAAAGAATTTGATTCAATAATTGGTTCACTTAATGATGATGGATTGTATTTACAAATAAAGGTTGGAAGATGGTTATTTTGAATATCTTCAACACTTGAAAATATAGCTATTCTAGAATTGTCAATCTCATAAGGCCAAGTATCATCTTTGTCATCTTTAATGTTTAAGATATTCGGCATTTCATACATATTATCCTTGTAAACTCTACAAAAATGTTTTATTTTTCTAGCATGGTCTTTCGACTGACCCCCGCAAATGATTGTTGGATACTTTTCCCAAATATCAAATCCAAATATATGAGAACGTATCCCTAAGTTGTGTATTACAGATTGCAAAAGTCCAGAATTAGCGACAATATTTACACCCATACCACTGCTTAAAAATAGAGAAATTTTATTTGAAAGTGCATCAAATGTATCTTCTTTTGTATATCGATGACGATCTTCAAATGAAATATAAGTTGAGTCTAAAAAAAGAACATCAACATCAATGTGTCGCTCAATATTTTTTCCAATATCTCCCGAATAACCAACAGAAAAATCTAAATCAGGATCTATTATCTGTACTTGAGCCGAACCAAGCATATGGTTTGCATCTAAAAACTTGACCTGAACACCACCAGATTCTTCAAAAATTTTTTCTTGATTGTACTTTAAAGTCTGGAATCTTGAGCTTGTCCTTAAATTTAAGTTTGTATATTCGAGAAGTTCTTTTGTAGGTTCTGTCATTAAAATTTCAGTACCATTGTTTGATAATGATTCAGCAATTTCTCCTTCTTTAGCATGGTCAGTATGAGCATGTGAAAGTATATGCAAGCTATGATTGTTGTTTATTGGTCCATCAATTGAAACGTTGTTACCAATTTCGATGCCATTATTATTATTTATTTTTAATTTATCAAGATTCATTTTTAATTTCTTTTTCAATTAATAAATCAAGTTCATTTTTAAATTTTTTGGTTAATTTATTTCCTGAAATTGACAGTGAATAATTACTTTCATTACAAACAGCCTGAAGAATTGTTTTATTGTTTTCTAGAAGAAATTTTTTTAAGCTATCAGTTTCCAAAACCTTATAAAAAACTGTATCTTTCTTTGAAGTTTTCATAATTTCGATGACTTTTTTATCCAAAAATGCTCCGATTAAAGTAGTTACTACATTAGATCCCTTCCTATTTTTGAACTCATCCAGAACAGTGTTGAAAGGAAGTCCACTCCTGTCCATTCGTTGGCGTATTCCTTCTAGATCAATTCTTTTTAATTTATAATCTATTGTTGCTAAAGCAAGATCATTTTGATTCTTTTTGTCATGTTTAGCTATTTGTCTAGCTAGGTCAAAAGTTAAATAACCAATACCTCTTTTGTATAATGGCATTCTTGCAAAAAAAACAAGGTGCCTTAGTTCCTTGTTAAGGTCATTAGATATCTTTATCATTTCGCTTGGCATTTTTGTATGTGAAAAACCGAAATAATCTGATAATTCTTTAATGTTTGAGCCATTATCTATTGACTTTTGTAGCAACTCACCTGCTTCAACTGGGGTAAGCTCGGGAATAAATTCCGTGTCTTGAGTCCTAAGTGATCTAGAAAGTTTTAATACTTCCTTCTCTGTTAGGCCCGGTAATGACATTTATATATAACCTTGGGTTGATAACCTGTCTTCTATTGTTGAACTAATCCATTCATTAACTGTCAAACCCTCTGAGTCCGACGCAATTCCCATAGCATCCCACGTTCTAGGAGTAAACTCTAGACCTCTGGGGCTCTTTCCTTTATTTTTTTCAAGCTCAAGCCCAGCTTTCTTCCATTGTGAAACAGTTCCTGCAGGATTTTGCTTAGCAGCAGCAAGTGTATTGTTTTGTAATTTATTATCTTGAGCGGCAACATAGTCAATAAATTCTGTTGCTTTCTTTTCATCAACAGTAATTGCATCTGCTTTTTTACAAATATTTATAATATCTATCGCTTTTGTTTTAGGTATCATTTTTTCTTGAGCATATCTGTATATCTTTTCTCCACCTTTACTTTGTTTAACTAATTCAACCTTTATAGCGTCTTTTACTACTCCATATGGAAGACCGGTTTTTTCTGCGCATACAGCTGCATCTGCAGTTATTCCTTTTCCTCCAAAAGTGAGATAAATATCTTCGATTGCATTCCAAATTTCTTTAGTTTGCATATCTACTCTAATTAGATTTTCAACAACACTTAATGCTTTGCCCTCTTCTGGTCTTAACACTTCATCAAGTACCATTGCAGGTATTGTTTTAAGACCTAAAGATTCATATGCGTAATGTCTTCTTTGCCCCCAAACAATCTCCCATTCATACAGGTCACTTTTTTCAGTGACTTGTGACCGAGCAACACCGATAGGCTGAATAAGACCTGAAACTTCAATGCTGTCTTTTAGATCATCAATATTGACACCAATATTTTTATTTCTTACTTGGAATGTTCCATTTGTACATTCACTAACTTTTACAGCATTTTTTTCTTTTGCTGAACGATATACAAATTTCCCTTTGTATTTACTTAGATCTATTCCGTTTTTTGCCATTTTTTCCCTTTCTTACCAATTTATTTTATAACCTTTATATAGGGGAAAAGTTTTTCAAATTTCGAGCAAATCTCTTAATTTTAACTTTTCCCTCAATTCTACCGCACCTTCCACAACGTCATCAAAAAGATCTGATTTATCTTTTAGCAATTCATCAATTTTTTCTTCAATTGTGTCTGTAGAAATAAATTTAATTGCATGAACCGGCTCAGTTCTTCCCATTCTGTGGGCTCTAGATATAGCTTGATTTTCTATTGCAGGATTCCACCATCGATCAAATAAAATAACTGTTGAAGCTTCTTGAAGATTGAGTCCAACAGCACCTGATTGCAATGATATAAGAAGGACACCAAATCCTTGTTTATTTTTAAAGTTTCTTAAGACAGAATCTTTTTCTTTTTTATTAAGTCCTCCATGGTAAAAATATATTTGTTCACTTTTAAAAGATTCTTTTATTTTTTCAAGAGACTTTACATATTGAGAAAAAACAATAACTTTTTCACGTTTTATTTCAATTTCTTCACAAATTTCTAAAAGTCTATTTAATTTTGATGATGTTCCATTAGAAGAAAAATTACAAATTTTTTTAAGCTCTGTAACTACTTCCAATGGATTTTTTTTATGTCTATCTTCATAAACATTTTTGTATTCATTAATTTGATCACTTGAAAGTTCTATAAAAAAATCTTGTTCAATTAAATCTGGTAGTTCGGTTAAAATTTCTTTTTTTAATCTTCTAAGCATAAATGGAGCAATAATATTCTTAATTTCATTTTTTTCCATACCTTTTCTGATTGTTTTTCTTTTTAAAAATGAAAAAATTGTAACAATTTCAGATTCGTTATTCTCAAGAGGTGTTCCAGTGAGTATCCAAGAAGAACTTTTCTGTATAAGATTGCATGAAAGAGTTGTTTGAGAATTTGAGTTTTTAATTTTTTGTGCTTCATCCAATATTACTAAATCAATATTTCCAATTCTTTTTTCTTCTTTATGTGATGCATTTATATTTGAGCCGAAGGCAATTCTTATTTGTTCATAGGTGGCTAACATAAATCCTCTTGTTCTTTCAAGTAATATATATCTATTTTCTGCACTACCTTCGATTAAAGTAAGAGGGGCTTCTGGAAACCATAATTTAAATTCTCTTTGCCAATTTGATACAAGAGAATTTGGGACGATTATCAAACATTTGAATATTCCCTCTGAAACATATCTATGCTTAAGTGCCACGATAGTTTGAACTGTTTTACCTAGGCCCATATCATCTGCAAGTAATCCATGTTGAGAATCTAAAAGAAACTTTACTCCTTCTAATTGATAAGGACGAAGTTCAAAAGGTAAATTAAGATTTTTTGTATCTAACATTATTCTTCTTCAGAAAGCAATCTAGCGTCTAAAATAAATGAAAGCTCTTCCTGAGCAGTGTCAAAAAATCCTTTAGGCCAAATATCATCTCTATCAAGATCAAACACTACATCACCTCTGAAATCAATTTTTGCTTCGTAATATTCAGAATCACCATTATCATTTTGCTCTGCAAAAATTATCTTTATATCTGGTTTTTTAAAGGATGAAAATTTTTGGCCGATATCTTGTACATCATCTAGATTTAGTTCATTTTTTAACCAGTCATAATCTTTTAGTTTATTCCAACTTCTAGTATGAGCGCGCCTTAATCTAAGTCTGTCAATTATGTTAGGAGAATGAGTTTCGATAATAATTTGTCTTCCACTTGCAGCCATAGACAATAAAAAATCTGCAATGTATGCCTGAGCTGATGGATGAAGATGTGCTTCAGGCTCTTCTATACACACAACTTCCCCTGGTTTTGCTAATAAACAAATTGCAATAACTGGTAAGACCTGGCCAACTCCTGAACCTACCTCAAAAACATCTCTTTCTTTACCATCTTTACCAGATACTTTTATTCTGGGTCTTGGACCATCCATCTCACTAGTAATCTTGCTGATTTCCATTTCAAGATATGACACCCATAAATTGAATGCTTTGGAAAATTTTTCATCATCTGGCAATACTGTATGCCAATTAAGATCTTCAAATTCTCTCGAATACATATCATTAACCAAAGAAGGAAATAGAAATGGCTCAATAGAGGTTTCAGTCTCTTCGTACATAATATCTGATAATCTACCACCAATTTTGCCAACTGTTAAATTATCAAAAAATTCACCAGCACTGTCTTCAGAGTTGGGATTTCTACCTGTATTTAAATATTTAATATCTGTTGATAAACCATCAATATCAGAATCATTAGTTTTTGACCATTCAATTAAATTTTCTTGGTCATAAATTATTGTATTTGCTCGAATTATATTTTCTAATCCAAAAAGATTATCATAGTTATCTCCTGAAGGATCAGGGTCATCATATTTCTGTAATTCTATATTTACTTCTTTTAATTGATTCAATAGTTTATTTTTTTCTTCGTCAATTTGTTCTTTTGATTCATTTATTTCCACTAAAAAATTAACTATTTCTGCTCTTTTACTTTCAGAGCGATTTAAAAATAACGATACAGAATTAAATTCTTGCCCATAATCAATTCCTTTATTAGCTAATTTTTCAAGATCGTTTCTTGCTCTTTTTACATCACTTGCAGCTTCTGCCAAATCTTCCTCTAAGTCTTCTGTTTGTTCTTCCGTTATTGATATTCTATTCTCGATATCAACAATATTTGTCTGTAGAGCTCGTTGCTGGGTTTCGAGATTCGAAATTAATATAGATTGTTGCGCAGCAGATTCATCACCTGTAACTATTGAGGCAAGTAACGCATTAACTTTATTTGTTTTTATGATTTCATCTATTTCAAACAAATTTAAAAAAGTATTTAAAGCACTCTTCAGTTGAACAGAATTTTCAAGTGATCTCAATAAGACTATTGGATATTGTGTATAAATATTTGGCTCTCCTTTTTCCTGTTCGTCTTGAGTTGACAATTTATATATATGTTGAGTTACCCTATTTTCTCTAGGACAATTTCTAAGAACTTCATCGCTGGAGAGATCTTTAATAGGAGGAAGGTCTTCAGCCATACGTATTACTCCATCATCGTATATACATTCACAATCTAAAGCACCTGAAGAGCTAAACACCATATCCAAATATTTGCTACTACCAATAAATTTTGAAGTTTCTCCAAGGAGTTTTTGATTCTCAATTATTGTTTTAATTGGCATTGACACAATAGATTTATTGGTCATTTCCATTCCAAAATCCCTTGCGTTTGTAAGTTCTTCAATATTTTTAGAAAAATATCTTGCGGATGTGCTCACTGCACATTTATTTATATAATGAACAAAAAATAGCATTACCTGGGCAATACTTACCCATAAATCTTCGTCTTCCTGTGAATTTATTAATTGCGCCAATTCTGTATATTCTTTTTTAGATTGTTGAACTTGATATGTATCGTCTTTCATATCAAGGTATTCTTGAATGAACTGCCAATCAAGACCAGCAGATACAAAAAATGCTGCTTCATCTGCATTAATTTCTCCAGAAGCTGTTTCTTTTACTGCGTCAAAAGATACATCATAGTGAAGAAACTTTGGAAGTATCTCATTTGGATCTTTGTGGTAGATATCTCTGACTATCTTTAATAATTTAAGTAGTTTATCTTTATCCATATCACTTTGATTTAACAATGATTCAATATTGTTCATATTTTTTAAATTTATACTTTCTTCTACAAAATTTTTAAACAGATGAAAATAAACATTTTCCATACCAGAGTGTTTGTTTATATTTAATCTAGGAACTGAAAAAAACAAACGTTCATAATCACTGTTTAAAATCAAACCTTTTTCATCCTTACTTGAGGAGATAATCGATTTTGCTTCTTTTATAGGTTTAAGGCTTGAGGTTAAAAACAAATCAGGTGATCTATCATATGTATGAATCCAATTTTTAGTTGAAAAATATTTAGATTCATATCGTTTAAAATACTCACTTGCAATAAGCATCTCAATATATTGTCTCTTTTGTTGGTTTTTGAAAGTGTCTTTTTCATCTGCATATAAAACGTTGTAATCAGTATTGTTTAGTTTTTCATCATTTGGATCTGTAAAGATATCCGTATAAAGATTTATACTAATTGGTCTAACTTTCTCACCTGGTTTTGAAATACTCTCAAAATCAACTTTGAAAAAAATATCATCTCCAAAGTCTTCATAAAAATCCTTATCAATAGATAAGTTCTCAAAACCTACACCCAGTGAAATTCCCTTTCCAGGTTCTGCGTTTGAATTTACAATTGACTCATAATTCTTATTTTCATTCACAAAATCTTGATGAATAACATTTAGTGAAGGTACACTAAATTCATTGAGATCTCTGGTTGTCTTAATTCTCTTGAACCATTGTGTGAAATATTTCAGAGATTGGATAATCGAGCTTTTACCAGATGAATTTTTTCCAGTAATAATTGTCAAATCTCCAAAATTTACACTTTGACTTTTTATTCCCTTGAAGTTCTCTAATTCAACTTTATAAATTTTCATTATAAAAATCTACCCCTATCCTTATTTCACTTTTGTCTATTTTGTTGATAATTACAAGTTCTTTTTCTTCTTCTAATTCTATGTCTGAAGTAATTATCAAATTATCTTTGTATGTGGCATTAAGTTTCCATAAATGATTAAGGTAAGGCGTTTTAATCTCATCAAATTGTATTTGTTGATTACTAAATTGATTATGTCTTTTTTCAAGAGATGATAAACCTTTGACTATTTCAATATCAAATTCCGTTTTTTCATAATCGATTAATCCAGATTCAAGCCACATCAAAACTTCTTTTGATAAAATTGAAGCTTCAAATTCTTTAATTTTTCTGTATTTAAATCTTTTATTTGATTCTGAAAATACCGGATTTCCTCTTTTGTATAATGCTGTTCTACCAATGTTCAAGTTTTCGACGGAATCTTTTTTTACTCTACCAATTCTATGAAGAAAGCGTTTATCATCTTCGAAGAGACTTCCCTCCAGATCCTCGTAAGCGATAATGTCATAACTTATATCTGAATGGATGCCACCCTGAATATAAATATCAAGATCTGTTGCATAATCTAGATTTGAATCAGCAAGACAAAATTCTACGTACCTATTTCCTGATTTTTCTTTGATCCCTGTAATAAGTATTGTTGCGTATCCATCTTCGGTAATATTTGATTTAATTAACCATACATCTCCAACTTCTCTCCATCTATTCATTTTTTTTGGATATTTAGGATCTAATTGATTTTTTCTATAATTTAAGGGGTATCTCAAATTTCTAGTGTCATAGTGTATTCTGAACTCATCGTTGACTTTAGTTCTTAAACTCAACGATTTTGCATTTTGTTTAGCATGTTTATAAAATGTAGAACCATTTCTATGTCCCCAATCGTACGGATGCCAAAAAAGATCGTATGGAACCTTTTTCCTGTATTCAAGATACTTCTTTTCACTACTTGGTAAAAGGAGGTCAAGATGACTATAAAACAGAAAGTTTTGTTCTGTTGCAGCATAGAATTCTGCTTCTATTTCAGATTTATTTAATTTTTTATTCATTTCTATTTTTAATCTCAATATCTAAAAGTTCGTAAAATTCCTGTATAAAGATATCAAAGATTTCTTCCTCTGCTCCTTTTTCATTCTCAAATTGTTTTGAGATTTTGTTAATTAAAGAGAATGTTTTTTTTAGGTTTTCTTCATTAATATTGTCTTGCTGAAAATACTCAATAAACAATTCTTTATTCAAAATTTCTTCCAATGCATTTTTTCTCATATTTAGTTTTATAGGGGAAAAGTTATATATATTTGACTTGTCAGCAATTTGAAAAACAAAATTCTTTAAGTTCTTAGCATCGATTTCACTTTTTAACCTAACTTGTTCGCTTTCAAATCTATTAAAAATATGAATAAATGCAAGATGAGATAATAAAAATAATTTTTCTTCTTTTGATAACTTATTTAATTCATCAACAACAAGACTTCTATTAATACTTTGCGCTGGATCATTATAATTTTGTTTAAAAGCGACTTGATCTGTAAAATAATTATCAACTTCTTCACCCTCATCACCAGCTTTAAAATCAATTACAAAAGACCTTACTCCCAATATATATCCCTCAAGATATTCTGAAAAAATATCAAATAGCATTTGTTTGCTTACTTTTAATTTTTGTTCCTTGAAAAGAAAAGGCAATATCTCATTTTCTAAATCTTTTGTTCGAAATATTTGAGGTGAGTTTTTTCTTATTGTTGTATTGTCTTCAAGTTCTTGGTTTTGGTCTAGAGTACCTGAATCTAAACCACTTATTAAATTATTAAACTTTTTCATTTTCAAAATCAATTTATTGAGCGTTTGCTTATCTTTTTGAGAGAGCTCAGCTCTTGATTTACTATCTTGATAAAGCTTTGTGGATTTACTATTGACATAATATTCATCATCATTTTTCTGTATCCATTTTTGTAGTTCAATTGTGTCAATTAACCGTTTTCTGAAGGATGAATGTAATAATTCTAATTTAGCAATCTCTTTTTTTTGAGACCAGTCAGCAATACTCCTAACTAAATTATTTTTCAACGTACCGTTAAATATGATTCTTTTGTCTTTTTGTGTCTCTCCTTTCTGTGAATGATCAATAACTTTTTGCAATGGCGGTATACCCGATGAAAGGGCCATATCATATAGTTCTAAGAGGACTGATTCCACGCTTTTTTCTCTTTCGCTAGTTTTATAATCATTATTTTGGTACTTTTCTAATGTTGATGGCTCTTCATATTTTTTGTATTTGTAACCAGAATCTAATGGTTTTGGACCATTAAAAAAGAGTTCTGTCTCTAATTTTTGTTTGTAAATATCAGCTCTAAAACTTTTATCTTTAAAATAAATAATGTTTAGTTCTCTGAAAACAACAGCTTTGTGAAGATTTATTAAATCTGAATTCTTTTCCCTTCTTCTTAAGAGTATTTTGTCTTTTTGAGAAAGGTTTTTAATACTTTGTTTTTCAAAATATTTTATTTCTTTTAGAGATTTTTGAATTTCATCAAGTATTGAATATTGAGTGTCGATTCTAGATGGAAGAATTTCGCTATTAATCATAAACTTCATTAATTCTCTTAAAGTGTCTGATAACTTTTTCCACCTCTGGATCTATACAAGAAAACCTCACATCATTGTTATCTGTATACATATCTATTTCATCTAGAAATGTTTTATCAAGTTTTTGCTCGACTGGTAAATCAGATTTATAGAATCCTTTTTTATCAACTATGCAACTTTTGTCATGATTTTCGATTAAATCATGATGAGGCTTTTGTTCATAATCGTGAAATTTTCTTTTTTTTTGGTCAGCTGAACGAATAACGATAGGTATTTTTGAAGATCTTTTGAATTTTTTATCGTATTTTTTAAGAAAAATCCATCTATGGTCAAATTTAGCTTTTTCAGTAGTTTTATATTTTTCCATTAAAAAAGGTGGTGTATTGCCAACTGAGTTTTTAACAAATTTTTCCATTAGTTTATCTTTAATCAAAAAAACAGAACCTTTTTCAATTTGTTGAACAGAAGGTATTTCAATTCCACTTTCTTTTAAAGCATCTCCTAAAATACCCATGTTGTTAGTTTTGCAATAAAAAATGATGATTTCAACCTAAAACTAACTCAAAATATAATTATTTTGTCACATCGAATTGATATTTTTAGTATTGAAAAAGAATTGTTTTAAATTTTAATTAAGATAGATATATGTCAAAATCGACAACTTTAAGTAAAAATAAATTAAAAAAATATATACCTGAAATGCGTTTAGGTCATGAAGACGTACTTGATAAAAAAGTAGAATTAAGAGTTTTATCTTTAGGTGCCGGTGTGCAATCATCAACACTGTTCTTTAAAGTTTTAAAAGGTGAAATAGCTCCCGTTGATATTGCAATATTTGCTGATACTGGGAATGAACCTAAAGAAGTTTATGACTGGGTTAAATATCTTAAAAAAGAAGCAAAAGGAATCATTGATATTAAAACAGTAAAAAATGAGCGAAATACCGGTTCCATTTATGATGATATTTTGTCTGAAGATGGTTGGTTTGCAGGGATACCTGTATATACCAAGAATCCAGAAGATGGCTCAGATGGAATGAGTAGAAGACAATGTACAGATCGATATAAAATTCAGCCTATTCTTCAAGAAGTAAGAAAAATGCTTGGTGTAACAAACCTTAGAGATAGATGTGTTGAGATGGTTATGGGTATTTCATATGATGAGATCCAGAGAGCAAAATATCCGCCTAATAAGTGGCAAATCAATGCTTATCCTTTAGTGGAGAATAAAGTAACAAGGCAGGAATGTTTTCATTGGATGGAGAGAAATAATCTACCAACACCTCCTCGTTCAGCATGTATTATTTGTCCATATCATAACAATGGCGAGTGGAACAGAATTAAAACAGAACATCCTAAAGAATGGGAAAAAGCTGTTTATTTCGACGAACAGTTAAGAAATCCAAAAACTAAAAGCCAATTTGCACAAAGATTCGATAGTGACTTATTTTTACACAAGTCAAGAATACCTCTTAAAGAGGCAAATTTAATAGAGCCTGAAAGTCATCAATTCTCTTTATTTGATGATGAGTGTGAAGGAATGTGCGGCGTTTAATACAAGAAAGTATTCCTGAACTAAAGCAGTATTTATACGAATAAATTTACATTTTGCGCACCTCTGGCCTCAGATAAGCTTTATCACTGCCAAAACTCCCAAAACTAAATAGGACGTATAAAAA
>CENP01061610.1_pt1 | contig 15727 bp, 8 predicted proteins | sample 361281 | NCBI WGS metagenome assembly CENP01 (sample SAMEA2591122, study PRJEB7988) | marine metagenome | biome: marine biome (ENVO:00000447); feature: deep chlorophyll maximum layer (ENVO:xxxxxxxx); material: saline water (ENVO:00002010), including plankton (ENVO:xxxxxxxx) | depth 70 m
TGATGCACCTGTGAAACTGTATTTTACAGAGCAACTAATGCACATTAATAATATAAAAACTATAGTAGGAATCCTTAGTATTTTCATAAATTAAACTGTTTGATTTTTCTGTATAATGTCCTTTCACTAATTCCTAACTCCGTAGCAGCAAGTTTCCTTTTACCTTGATGCTTTTCTAAAGATTTTTTTATTAACTCTAATTCTTTATCATGAATTGATAAAGATTCTATTTCTTTAATTTCTTCAATAAAATCATATTTTTCCTTGTGATTAATTGATAAAATTTCTACATTTTTCTTTTCAATATCTTTGCTGCCTTCATCATAAACTTTTTGGATTAGTTTTTCATTATTTTTTTTAAAGTCACTCAAATTTTTAGTTTGCATCAATTCTAATGTTAGCTTTTTTAAGTCATTCAAATCTGCTTTCATGTCAAATAAAACTTTGTATAGTATTTCCCTTTCGCTGTTAAATGAGGATCCCTCATCTTTAGAAATTAAAGCAGGCAGGTTATTTTGACTATTTTTTGGTAGATACCTAAGTAGTGTTTCATCTAAAATTAAACGTTCTTTTTCAAGTACTGAAAGTTGTTCAGCAATATTTTTCAATTGTCTAATATTTCCATTCCAATAGTAATTTTCTAAAATTTCAACGCTTTTGTCACTTAGCTTTATAGTTGGCATATTGTACTTTATTGCAAAATCTGAACAAAACTTTCTAAAAAGTAAATGAATATCTTCTTTTCTTTCTCTAAGAGGAGGTATATTTATTTCCACTGTGCTTAATCTGTAATATAAATCTTCTCTGAATTTATTTTTTTTAATTGCTTCAAAAATATTAACATTAGTTGCCGCAACAATTCTTACATTGGTTTTCTGAACTTGACTTGATCCAACTTTTATAAATTCACCATTTTCAAGCACTCTTAAAAGTCTTACTTGAGTACTTAATGGAAGTTCTCCAACCTCATCTAAAAAAATTGTTCCACCATCTGCAACTTCAAAATACCCAGATCGGGTTTTAGTAGCACCCGTAAAGGCACCTTTTTCATGCCCAAAAAGTTCACTATCAATTGTACCATCAGGGATAGCACCACAATTTACAGCTATCAATTTAGAGTGTTTCCTGTGTGACAACTGGTGTGTAATTTTTGGGATGGTCTCTTTACCAACACCACTCTCACCAGTGACTAAAACTGAAATATCCGTTGCTGAAACCTGCATCGCTTTTTCTATTGCTCTGTTTAATCCAACACTATTTCCAATTATTTCAAACCTTTGTTTAATTGCTTGCAATGATACCATAATATTAATTGTTTTTTGAATACCCGAAACCTTCTCCTATAAGCGTTGCGCTTGTACAATCATTAATTTTTACGTTTACAAAATCCCCAACTCTATATTTTCCCTTGGGAATAATAACCGTTGAGTTTTGTTGATTTCTTCCAGCCCAATGATTCGATGATTTTTTTGATTCTTTTTCAATCAAAACCTCAACGACTTTATTTATTTTTTCTTTGCTTCTAAAAAAACTATGTCTTTGTTGTAATTCTACAATTTCACTAAGTCTTCTGCTTTTTATTTTTTCGTCTACATTATCATTTAATTTTTTTGCAGCTAAGGTGCCAGGTCTTTCAGAATATTTGAACATGTAGCCAAAGCAATATTTAACCTCTTCCATCAGGTCTAGTGTAAGTTTGTGATCATCCTCACTTTCATTTGGAAATCCCGTTATCATATCGTGACTTATACTACAATCAGGTATGATTTTGTAAATTTTATTGATTAAATCTAGGTATTCTTCTCTAGTATGTTGTCTATTCATTGCTTTTAGTATATTGTTACTTCCACTTTGTACTGGGAGATGAATATGGTTACATATATTCTCGTATTTAGACATAACTTTTATTACTTTAAGTGACATGTCTTGGGGGTTTGATGTTGAAAATCGGATTCTCATTTTTGGATTAGATATGGCACACATTTCTAATAGCTTTGAAAAGTTAATTGACGAAGCTTTTTGAATTTCACTGGCTTTTTGGAAATCCTTTTTTAAACCTCCACCATACCACAAATAACTATCAACATTTTGACCTAGTAATGTAACTTCTTTATACCCTTGATCAGCTAACTCATTGAGTTCATTTATGATTGATTGAGGATCTCTGCTTCTTTCTCTTCCCCTTGTGAAAGGTACAACACAAAAAGTACACATATTGTCACAGCCCCTAGTAATAGAAACAAAAGCATTAACTCTGTTGGTATTAATCCTAACAGGATTTACATCTCCATATGTTTCATCTTTAGATAAAATGACATTTACAGCATCATTGCCATTATTTATCTCTTTGATTAAATTTGGTAAATCTTTGTAGGCATCAGGGCCAACAACCATGTCCACAATTTTCTCCTCATCTAAAAATTTATGCTTTAATCTTTCAGCCATGCAGCCTAAAACTCCAACTTTAAGATTCTTGTTGCTTCTCTTTACTCTGTTAAACTTTTCTAGTCTTTTCCTTACAGTTAACTCAGCTTTTTCTCTAATAGAACAAGTGTTAATCAATATTAAATCAGCATTATTTATGTTTACTGTTGATTTATAACCAATTTTTGAAAGTATAGACATAACAATTTCACTATCACTAAAGTTCATGGCGCAACCGTAACTTTCTAAATACACATTTTTAGTTTTAGTATTTTGTAAATGCTCTTCAATGAGAAGAGATTCACCATTGTATTTATATGGGTTTTTTTCTAACATAATTAAAAATACTAGTCAGCAAATATATTAAAAATAAGACAATTTGTCATGAATTTTCGTGTCATGATTTTTTTTATGGCTTGATATTTGAATTTGCTATTTGAAAAAAAAATATACATTTGTAGACCATTAAAATAAAAATATGGCTGAAAATTTAGTAATTGTTGAGTCCCCTGCTAAAGCAAAAACAATTGAAAAGTTTTTGGGACCAGACTATAAAGTAGCATCTAGTTTTGGTCATATTTCTGATCTGCCATCAAAGAATCTAGGAATTGATGTTGAAGGAAGTTTCGAGCCTAAATATGAAGTTTCTGCAGATAAAAAAACTGTTGTTAAAACTCTTTTGGGTTTAGTTAAAAAATCAAAGACAGTATGGCTAGCAAGTGATGAAGATAGGGAAGGAGAGGCAATCGCTTGGCATTTATTCAGAACTCTTAAGCTTAATGATAGTTCAACAAAAAGAATTGTTTTCAATGAAATTACAAAAAAGGCAATTACAAATGCGATAAATAACCCCAGATCTATTGATGTTAATCTTGTTGATGCGCAACAAGCTAGAAGAGTACTTGATAGAATTGTTGGCTATGAACTTTCACCTGTTCTGTGGAGAAAGGTCAAAGGTGGGTTATCAGCAGGAAGAGTTCAATCCGTAGCTGTTAGACTTCTTGTTGAAAAAGAAAGGGAAATTAGAAGTCACAAGCCTAAGTCTTCTTTTAAAATTGATGTTATATTTAAAAATGATGATGGAATAGATTTTAAAGCAAAACTTGAGAAAGAATTTGAGGATTTAATTTTAGCCCAAGATTTTTTAAATAATTGTATTTCTTCAACTTTTTCCGTTTCTGAGGTTTCCAAAAAACCTTCAAAGCGATATGCTCCAGCACCTTTTACAACATCGACTCTACAGCAGGAATCTTCTAGAAAACTTTCATTTTCTGTTTCTAAGACAATGAGTGTTGCTCAAAGATTGTATGAAGCAGGGCATATTACATACATGAGAACTGACAGTGTTAATTTATCTTCAATTGCAATAGATAAAGCCAAAGATTTTATAACCTCCAAGTTTGGAAAGTCTTATTCAAACCCAAAAAATTATAACGTAAAAACAAAAAATGCACAACAAGCACATGAGGCTGTCAGGCCAACTGACTTTTTATTAAACCAGGAATCAATTGCTGATTATGATCAAAAAAGGTTATATAATTTAATTTTTAACAGAACTATTGCTTCACAAATGAAGGAGGTTGAAATAGAAAAAACTAATGTAAAAATTCTTGCTTCTTCAAATAATGAAATATTTATTGCCTCTGGTGAGGTAATTAAGTTTGATGGTTTTTTAAAAATATACTCGATATCCAAGGAAAATGATGGGGAAGAAGGAAAAGGAATTTTACCCAATTTGGAGGTAAAAGATCAAATTGATTTAGTTAAAATGATAGCCACTCAAAGATTTTCCAAACCACCATTCAGATTTTCTGAAGCATCGCTAGTCAAAAGATTAGAAGAATTAGGTATCGGTAGACCATCAACATATGCCCCTACAATTTCAACTATTCAGAATCGAGGTTACATTGAAAAAGGTACAAATGAAGCTAAGTCAAGGGAGATTACTCAAATTGTTTTAAGCTCTGGTAAAGTTGAAAAAAACACGGTAATTGAAAAATATGGATCAGATAAAGGTAAACTTGTACCAACTGACATCGGTATGATTGTTACAGATTTTTTAATCAATCATTTTGGAGATATTATGGATTATAACTTTACTGCACGAGTTGAACAGGATTTTGATAGTATTGCAGAAGGCAAAAAAGATTGGACATCCATGATGAAAAGTTTTTATGGTAATTTCCACCCAGTTGTTGAAAATGTTCAACAAAATGCCTCAAGAGAAAGCGGTAAAAGAATTTTGGGTGAACATCCCGAAAACAAGAAGGAGGTTAGTGTGAGGTTAGGTAAATTTGGGCCGATGGTTCAAATTGGTACTATTGATGATGATGAAAAACCAAGATTTGCATCACTAAGTTCTGAGTTTCAAATTGAGTCAGTAACTCTAAAAGAGGCTTTATCTTTATTTAATCTTCCTCGTAAAGTTGGTGAGTTTAACGGTGAAAAAATTATTGCTAACAATGGTAGGTATGGTCCATACCTAAAATTTGGGAATAAATTTATTTCCATTCCTGCGGGGATCTCACCAAATGAAATTGACATTGAAAAGTCAATCTTTCTTATTAGGGAAAAGTTAGAGGCAGATAAGCCAATTCATATTTATGAAGGTTTTGATGTACAAAAAGGAAAGGGAAGGTTTGGTCCTTACATTAAATGGAATAATATTTTTATCAATGTGTCAAAGAATTATGATTGGGAAAATTTGAAAATAAATGAAATTGAAGAGCTGATTGAAAATAAAAAAACAAAGGAAAGAGAAAAAATTATTCATAATTGGGAAGATGAAAAGATTAGTATTGAAAAGGGAAGATGGGGTAAATTTTATCTTGTGAAAGGTAAAAAAAGAATTCTGCTTGATAAAAACTTAGATGTTCATAGCATGGATATTGATCAAGCAAAAAATATTTATTCAGCAAGCACTAATAAAAAAACATAATAATGGCTGCAGATTTTTTAACCTCACCATTTGATAATTTATTAAAGCCGGTGGATGAACAGATTTTATTACATAATGATCTTGTTTCCTCGTTAATTTTAGGCAATAAAATAAAAATTCACACCTCTGAAAAAGGTATTCCTGATCTTGACAATGTTGATATTGCAATTGTAGGTGTAAACGAATATCGAAACTCAGTAAATTATGTTGGTGATGAACAAAGTTTAAATGAGATTAGACAATCATTATATGCACTTTACCCTGGGAATTGGTCAACTGTAATTTCAGATTTGGGGGATTTAATTCTTGGCGAAGATGTTTCGCAAACATATTCGAGATTAAATTCTTTACTGAATATTTTAAATGAAAAGAGAATTATTCCAATTATAATTGGTGGTAGTCAGGATTTAGTTTATGCTACTTACCGTGCATACGACGACTTAAAAAAAACAGTAAACATTGTTAATATTGACTCAAATTTTGATTTAGGTGATTCTTCCAAAGATATGAACAATATGAGTTATTTGGGAAAAATCATATTAGATGAACCACATAATTTGTTCAATTATTCAAACCTTGGCTTTCAGACATATCATAATTCACAAGAAGAAATTGATTTGATGCAAAATTTATATTTTGAAATGTACCGACTTGGTGATGTGTGTCAAAAATTAAGTTTGGCTGAACCAGTTCTAAGGGATGCGCACATTGTTTCTATCGATATGAAGTCAATTAAAGCATCGGAATTAAGCTCTAGGCAAAAGTTCTCACCAAATGGATTTGACGGTAAAGAAATCTGCAGTTTAAGTAGATACGCAGGAATCAGTAATAAAGTTTCATCATTTGGTATTTATGAGTATAAGTCCTCAAATGAAGATGAATTAACAGAAAATTTAATTGCTCAAATTATATGGTATTTTATTGAAGGTATAAATTGTAGGGTAAATGATAGTGATTTTACTAATTTAGAAGACTTTGAAAAATATACTGCCTCAATAGAAGAATATGAACTTATTTTCTTAAAAAATAAAATTTCATCCAGATGGTGGATAAAAATACCAAGTGAAGAAGAAAATAATAATTTTAATGAAAATACGTTATTACCATGTACCTTTGAGGATTATGAGCTAGCACAATCTGGAAATATCCCTGAAAGATGGTTTAAAGCCTTGAAGAAAAATATACTTTAATTAAAATTTTTAATTATTTGATAAAAAAAGTTTTTTGGTAATTTAAATTTATATGGGTAAGTTTACGCCTCTTTTTTTTTAAAAAAAGTAAAATGAAAAAATTTTTTACAGTCTTAGTAGTTCTATCCATTTTCATGAGTTGTGGCTCTAATGGTAATCTTAATAAATCTAAAGGAGAGCTCGTTGGAGTCAAGGGAAATAAGTTTTTTCCTGAGAAACCATATGGCATGGTTTTAGTCCCTGGAGGGTCTTTTATCATGGGTAAATCTGATGACGACTTAGCATCAGTTGAAGATGCACCCACTAAAACTGTAACAGTAAAATCCTTTTACATGGATGAAACTGAAATTACAAATTCAGAATATAGACAATTTGTGAACTGGGTAAGAGATTCTGTTTTAAGAACTGCATTGGCTATTAGAGCTGAAGAAGTTATGAACTCTGATGAACCTGCTTCAGAAAGTACTGATGGAATTCGTGAATATGCTTTTATTGATAAGGATACCTCTGACATGTCTGTTTACGATAAATGGAAGCTTGAAAATGATATTTCTGCAACAGATGATGAATATTATGCAAAGCGCAAGTTAAATTGGGATACCGATATTATATTAGAAAGAGAAGATTATCCTGATTTAGATTATTTAGAGATAGTTGAAGATTTTTTTCTCAACGAAACAGAAGTTTTTAACGATATCAGAACTTGGGATGTAGAGAAATTCATTTACAGACACAAGTTTAAAAATTTGTCTGGAGGTGATGGATATCTAAGAAAAATGGATGAAAGAAAAATAGATTTAATTAGCGCTTTATTAGCTGAGGGATATGAGGAAGTTACTACTTCAGGAAGCTTCCCAAAGTTTGTTTTATACAAAGAAGGAACTTTTGATATTGAGGATGAAATTGAGATTACTGATAAATTTATGCAGAATGAATTTCCTGATTTGAAAAGAAGTAATTTTATTACCGAAGTTCCGGTTCCAATTTATCCTGACACAACGGTGTGGATAAGAGATTTTAAATATTCTTACAACGAACCCATGCACAATGATTATTTTTGGCATGATGCGTATAGTGAATATCCTGTTGTTGGTGTTACTTGGCATCAAGCTCAAGCATTTTGTGAATGGAGAACAATTACTAAAAATGCTTATCAAAAGACTAAAAAGAAAAAGAGCTTAGTTCCAAAATTTAGACTTCCAACTGAAGCTGAATGGGAGTATGCTGCCAGAGGTGGTTTGCAGGGAGCAACATATCCATGGGGTGGCCCTTACACCAAAAATGATAGAGGATGTTTTATGGCAAATTTCAAGCCAATGAGAGGTGATTATGCTGTTGATCAGGCATTATACACCGTTGAAGCTAATGCATATGATCCAAATGGTTATAATCTTTACAATATGGCGGGAAATGTATCTGAGTGGGTAGACTCATCTTATGAGCCTGAGGCGTATGATTTCTCTATAACAATGAATCCAAATGTGAATAAATCAACTAACAAGAAAAAAATTATCCGAGGTGGTTCCTGGAAAGATGTAAAGTATTTTTTACAGGTAAGCTCTAGAGATTATGAGTATGCAGATCAGGCAAGAAGTTACATTGGATTTAGAACTGTAAATGATTACCTTGGTACAGATTACAGTGCTAATGCAATGACTAATACTTCTGTAAGAAGACAGAATAATAGAAAAAGTTCAATAAATTAAAAAATAAACACTAAATACAAATATTATGTTTAAACTAAGTAAAAAAGTAAGTAATGCAATTTATGGATTCGGAGCTGCAATTGTTATTATTGGGGCCCTCATGAAAATAACACACTTTAGTCCTGACTTTTGGCCATCTGCCGCCAATACGATGCTAACTATTGGCCTTGTTGTGGAGGCATTGATTTTTGCTTATTCTGCAGTTGATCCTGACATGGCAAAAGAGGACAAGGAATATGATTGGGAAAAAGTATATCCTGAACTTGGAGGCGGAGCAGCAAAATCACCTGGTGGATTACTATCTAAAAAACTTGATAATATGCTACAAGAGGCAAAATTAGACAAAGATCTTATTTCAAGCTTATCTAAAAGTATTAAAGACTTTGAAACATCTGCCAAAACTGGCGCTGAAAGTGCGCAGAGTATGGTAAAAATTAATAAAGATTTTGCCACAAACGCTAATGAGTTAACAAAACAAATGGCAGCTTTATCCAGTAATCTAGAATCTTTGAATTCTGTTTATGGCGGAGTTTTAAGTGCAATGACAAAAAAATAAATAACATTAATTAAAACTTAAAAAATGGCTGGAAGTAAAGAAAGTCCAAGGCAAAAAATGATAAATATGATGTATCTCATATTTATCGCCATGTTGGCCCTTAATATGTCCAAAGAAGTTTTAACTGCTTTTGGAAGTATGACCGAAGAATTATCTGAAACAAATTTAGAGTTACAAGAAAGAAATGATCAATTCATGCAGGGTTTAGAAGAAAAAGCTGAAGAACAAGCTGCGAAATACCTTGATTTGAAATTAAAGGCTGACTCAATACGTGAGATCTCAGGAAAGTTCTATAATTATTTGGAGTCACTGAAAGACGGTGCTTATGCCGATGCTGAGAGATCAAATATTAGCAGAACAGCTTATGAAAAATTAGACAAGACTGTTTATTTTGATCAATTGTTTTTTGACGGCGCTGCCTTAAAAGAAGAGGGCCAAAGATTTTTAAATGAAATGAATTCTTACAGAAATGAATTTGCTAGAATAGCAAGTGATGATCCAAAGCTTGCTTCAATTGGAGAGGAAGTTTTATCTAAATTTTCTACTGAAAAGGTTCAGCCTGTGCAGGGGAAAGCCCTAGAATATTTAGATTATCATTTTAAAGGATTCCCTTTAATTGCTTCCATTACTAAAATGACGCTACTTCAATCATCTGTCAAAAATATCGAAGCTCAGTTACTATCCACCATGCTTGAGGGTAAACTTAAAATTGAAGCCTCGCTAACCAATTTTGATGCCATCGTGATTCCAGACAAAAATGCATTTTTTGCTGGAGAAAATTTTACTGGTCGAATTATTCTTGGTAAGAACGACAAGACATTAAAGGCGGATAAAGTAATTATTAACGGTGTTGAATTAGGAGAAGAGTCTATGCAAGAAGGTCAAACATTGGTTAAGTTTCCCGCAGGAAGAATTGGAGAAAGGGAAATCGAGGGAGAATTTCAGTTTATTGAAGAAGGTGAAGTAATTACAATTCCTGTTAATAGTAAATATGCTGTTGTTCCAAAACCTAATACTGCAACAATCTCTGCTGATAAGATGAATACTGTATATCAAGGTGTATCAAATCCTTTTACCATTTCTTTTGCAGGTATTCCTGCTAATAAGGTTACAGCCAGAACCCCAGGACTGAAGAAAGGTAAAACAATTTTTGATAGAGGAAGAAAAAAGACTTTAAATGGGCCAAATGATTATGAGTTAGATTTGAGTAAGCCTATTAGAGAAATAGCTGGAAAGCGTGAATTAGATATCCTAGTGATCGGAGAACTCCCATCTGGAGAGAAAGTCTCATCAAAGGTTAAATTCAACATTAAGCCTTTGCCAACCCCCTTTGGAAGTGTTGATGGAGATAATCCTGAAGTCTTGACAAAGGCTAACTTTAAAGGTGCAAGAATTACAGCTGGATTTGGTGAATCTTTTAATTTTGAGTTAAGACTTAGAGTTCAGAGTTTTAAGTTAACCGTTGAGGGCATAGGTTCTTTTGATTGTACTGGAGATGAACTATCAGCTGCTGCAAAGCGGGCAATTGATAGAGCAGGAAGAAATTCCTTGGTTAGAATTTCAGATATAAAAACATCAGCTATTGGAACAGCAACGCAGATAAAAGATGCTAGATCAACATCATTTACCCTAATGTAATTAAATGAAATTAATGAGAAATAAATATTTAATACTTTTTATTTTAGTTATTTCAATCTGTTTTGAAACATTTTCGCAGGTTAATATTCTAAATGCTAAGGACCCTGCTGATATTGGCGTCAGAGATGATATGCAGATTAGACAAGATGAGGATCAAAAACTTGAATATGGTTATGTTGATGATAGAGATATTCTGTTTTCTAAAGTTATTTGGGAAGTTATTGATTTGGACCAACGGGTAAACTTTCCATACTTATATCCAATCGATACAATGGTTGTTGGAAAAGAAAGAAGACCATTAATCTACTATTTGCTAAAAGGAATTGAACGCGGTGATATAACAAAAATATATGATGATGGAAAATTTAATAACAAGATTACGTATGATGATTTCGTAAATAAGAATACAGATTTTCAAGGCTTATCCTACAGAGAAATAAACAGAAGAGGTAGAGACGTTATTGACACACAAGCTAGTGGTAGTCGTAACTTCTTTATAATGAATAATGAAATTCCATTAGGAGCGCAGTATGATAGTATTGCAGATTTAGATGAATATTTTAGCGTCCTTTCATTTGACCAACAATATGATGAAACTAAAAAAGATGAACTGCAGGCATATGAAAACACTCGTGATACAGCATTAATGGATTGGTTTCAAGAAAATTATGGAGACAAATATGTTGACACGTATGAGTTTACTTATGATATGATTGATCATTATAAAATTAAAGGTATATGGTATTTTGATAAGAGAATTGCTGAATTAAAGTATAGACCGCTTGCGATTGCACCTGTTGCAAGGCAAGTGTTAAATAAAAAAGAGGATGCAGGTCTAAGCCCTGAAGAAAGGACCCCTCCTGTAGAAATGTTTTGGATATATTATCCTGATGCAAGGAATGTTCTAAAGGACTCTTATGTGTTTAGTGATAGAAATAGCGTTGTTAGAAAGTCTTTTGATGAACTAATAAATGCCAGAAGATTTCATACTATGATATATTTGGAAGAGAATATGTATGAAGATAGAAAAATTGGTGAGTATATAACTGATAATGCATTTCAGAGATTACTTGAGTCGGAGAGAATTAAAGAAAAGATTAGAAACTTTGAACATGATATGTGGAGTTGGTAATTGATCTGCGTGTTTCTTATAAAAATATATTTTGACTTATAAAATTTAATTACTTGCAAATATTAAAATCCCTTGTATATTTGCAGACCATATCGCGGGGTAGAGCAGTAGGTAGCTCGTCGGGCTCATAACCCGAAGGTCGCTGGTTCGAGTCCGGCCCCCGCTACTATCAAAAAAGTCATCTTAAACGATGACTTTTTTTTTAACTTAATAATTACATATTATTAGGTTATGTATTGTTAAATTGAAATGTAATAAATAAAGAATTGTGAGAAATATTTTATTATTTATTTTATTATTTTCCTACTTGAATCTTTTTCCTCAAGGAACTGATGCAGAAATTGAGATAATTAATTTTAACTCAAGTGTTTCTTATGCTTCTGGTTCTTCTGTTTCGGTTCATATTAACCAATCTGGAATATTTGATTTTGTAAATGCTGCTGATTTGGATGATAATCTTAACAATAGTTTTATTTTAGAGCTTTCAGAGCCTGGTGGAGATTTTGATAATCCAACCGTTTTAAATATAGCAAATGACTTCTATACTTCTTTAATAAATGGTATTCTTCCTGAAAATCTTGATTCAGGCGAATACAAATTAAGAATCAGGTCAACACAACCAGAATTAGTTGAAGAAACAGAATTTTTTTCGGTAAATAATTCAACCATAAATTCCACTCCTTCACTCTCCTCAAATATTGAATCAAATTCAAGCTATACTCAGTGCTTAAATGATAACGTGAATTTAATAAATCCATTCTTTGGATCATATAATCAAAATTATAATTCTGTCTCTGCTGATATGCCAAGTAGTAATAAGTTTTTTACAGTTACTCCCACGAATGATCAAAGCTCAGTAGAAGTAAGTTTAATTGATGTTTCAGATGGAACTTCTGTTACATTAAACCCCATTTCTGGAACTGTTTATCAAATTCCTGAAAACCTTTTTGTCGGAACTTATAATATTCAGGTTCATGAGACTACCACCGAGGGATTTTCAACTTTTTTCAGCTCAGCATTTATTTTTCATACCAGTGCAACCATTTTTGGAAATGCATCTTCTGAAACAGTTTGTGTTGGAGCTGAAGTAACATTTAATATTGATGTTGGAGACTTAGGAATTGGTAGTAATTCTATGGGATCTTATTATATAATTAGTTTTGGGGATGGTTCTGAAGATTTAATTCTCACGCAAGCCCAGTTACTGGAATTATATAGCGATCCTATAAATCCTATTACACATATTTTTGAGGAGGCTTCATGTACAGCAAATGGTAACTCAAGTTTTTTGGTTTCTTTCAAGTTATTTAATAAAGGAGTTGATACTCAATGTGATAATTATAGTCAGAATGGTTTGGGAGCATCTAAAGATATTGCTACTGCAGAGGCACCTGATGCTCAGTTTGAACTTGAAGCTGAGCAGTGTATTAATGAAGATATTTTGGTTAATAACACTACTATTCCAGGATCATACCCAACAACTACCGGAGAATGTGCTGGTGATGTCAATTATGATTGGCAAGTCAAAAAACCTGGCTTTTCAGATTTTTTACCTGTATCATTACTAAATAATTCTTGGGTGTCAGGAGAAAATCTAATAATTCCTGCTAATGATGTCGATGAGATTGGTTGTTGGGAAATTAAATTAATAGCAGTGAACCCTGCTGCTTGTCTTTCAGAATCTCAATATATTGGAATAATTAATATTGAAGATATTCCGGAAGCAAATTTTAGCCCCGTTGGAGATGTTTGTGAAAATGATGTTATAAACTTGATGGGAGAGTCAAATATTGTTCCTGTTACATGTGATATTGAGCTTGCAAATGAGACCCCTACTTATTTATGGAGTATTTCACCAGATTCTGGTTATGTCTTATTTAATGATTCTGAAAATATACCCACAACACTCCAAAGTCAAAATCCAATTATTTCTTTTACTGAAGCGGGTAGTTATATTTTAACTTTGTCAGTTACTACCGAATGTGGTACCGACACAAATAGTGAAACAATAAATGTCCTAGGTAACCCAGATGTCGATATTGAGTTAGATTCAATGACATTTTGTTCCACTTCTTCTTTACTTATTGATTTTTCTGATCAATTAATACCAATTTATTCAAATGGTTTTTCTGCTCCGTCCGATTATACTTGGACGGTTAACGGATTGAATATAGATAGTAATGATTACGCTTTTGTAAATAATACAAGTAGCACTGATGAGTTTCCAACAATTCAGTTAAATTCTTTTGGAACCTACAATATTACTGTCACAGCTGGATCTAATTGTGACACACTAGCATCGGATACTATTATAATAACACTAAGTCAAGAGCCGACAATAACCAATACTATTACATCTCAGGATATATGTTCTTTGGAGCCATCAGTTCAGTTTGATTTAACATCAGATGTTGATGGAACAACGTATTCATGGATAGCAGCTGAAAATGAAAACTTAAGTGGATATGAGGAAAGTGGCACAACTGCATTTATTCCATCTCAAATAATTACAAATTTAACTAATTCTGACCAGGATTTAGTTTATACAATAATTCCAATTGCTAATGGGTGCGCTGGATCACCATTTGAATATACTTTAACCCTTAAACCAATCCCTGTTATAGCCAATAAGGAAGAAACAATTTGTGATGGTGAAACATTTACTATTCAACCAATAGATAATTTTCCTACTGAAATAGTCCCAATTGGAATAACTTATAGCTGGCCTGCTCCCGTAAGTGATCCTACGGATGCTGTTACCGGAGGTATATCTGCATCAGCCCAGTCATCAATTAGTAATCAATTAAGCAATACAAGTGAATATCCGGCGACATTAACTTACAGCGTTACTCCAAATTATAATGGTTGTGATGGCGATGACTTTGATATTGTTATAACTGTAAACCCAACTGTTTCTGTTGATGCAATTCCTGATCAAGTTTTGTGTAATGGGGATAATACACTAGCAGTAGAGTTTAATACTACAATTGCAGACAACACAGTTCAAGATTCGGGAGAAATTTCTTACACATGGACAAATGATAATACTGATATTGGTTTAGACGCTAGTGGAACTGGAAATATCCCAAGTTTTACTACTACAAATTCTACTACAGCCCCGATTACAGCAAACATAACTGTGACATCTATATACACATTCAATGATGTAAGTTGTGAAGGTGAATCAGAGACATACTCAATTACCGTTAACCCTTCACCTCAAGTAGAATTCTCTGAGGATGATCAGTTCATCACAAGTGGAAATTCAACTGTTCCTGTTACTTTATCAAGTTCAACGGATGGTGTGACATTTGCCTGGACTGCATTAGCAGAGGACGGAATTACTGGTTTATCTACAACGTCTGAAACTGATGTAATCCCTCCCGAAACTTTATTAAACACAACTACAGAGCCACAAACTGTAACTTATACCGCTATTGCTACAGGAGATGTTGGATTTGATTGTGAAGGACTACCAACAAATTACGTTGTGACGGTAAACCCACTAGCTCAGGTAAATCCTGTAGATGATCAGGTCATTTGTAATGAAGAAAATCTTTCAATTGAGTTTTCCACAAACATAACAGGTGGAACAATGACATATTCTTGGACTAATGATAATATTGAAATTGGTCTGGTTGCAGAGGGTACTGGAAATTTAGATTTTTTAGCTACCAATAATTCAGAGCAGCCAATCACAGCGAATATAACTGTAACACCTACTTTTACAAATGGAGGGAATTCAAATCAAGGGGATCCGATCAATTTCAGTATATCCGTAAATCCAACGGCTCAGATCAATAATATTGAAAATATTGTGGTGTCAAATGGCGAATTAATTGGACCAGTTGAATTTACTACAATAAATACTGGGGGAACCACAACCTATCAGTGGACGAATGATAGTACTGATATAGGTATAGCTAATAGCGGTAATGAAAATATTTCTGAGTTTGCTGCTGTGAACGATGGAGATATTCCTATATCTGCTACAATTGAAGTAATCCCGAGTTTTGAGGAAAATGGTTTGAGCTGTTCAGGAGAGCCAATTAATTTTAATATTACGATCAACCCAGATGCACAAGTTAATGAAATTGATGATCTTGTATACAATGATGGGGATTTAGTCCAAATTCCTTTTTC
>CENP01102980.1_pt1 | contig 15726 bp, 11 predicted proteins | sample 361281 | NCBI WGS metagenome assembly CENP01 (sample SAMEA2591122, study PRJEB7988) | marine metagenome | biome: marine biome (ENVO:00000447); feature: deep chlorophyll maximum layer (ENVO:xxxxxxxx); material: saline water (ENVO:00002010), including plankton (ENVO:xxxxxxxx) | depth 70 m
TGACATATCTTTAAAAGCAACAAGTCTATAATTGTCTGGATGAATACCCGCTTTCATAACTATTTTTTTTAAATTGTTCAAATTTAATCTTTTTAGATAAATTTCCAAGGTTTGTTAATTCAAAAAAACAAATCTACTTTAAAACGACTTGTTTGTGGAAAATGAAAAAAAAACTACCACAAAAATTGCACTTGATTTCGGTTTAATAAATGGGGGAATCAATGTTTTATTTGGACTGATTTTGTATTCATTAGACATGCATTATCAAAACGAAACTTCAACCTCTCTTATTGGCTACGCTTTTATTATAGTAATTATAATTTGGGCTATCATACAATTCAGAAAGAATAATGGTGGGTATTTAACACTCCTAGAAGCACTGAAGACTGGCATTGGAACTGCACTTATCTCGGGGATTTTCATCTCAATTTATGTTATTCTTTTATCTCAGTATTTAGATCCAGATTTTATTGACAAATCCATAGAGTACCAAAAAGAAAAGATGTTACAAGAGAATCCTGAAATTTCTATCGAAACTATAAATAATATATTCGACATGCAAAAAGAGTTTTCAAGTCCTTTTATTACCTCTGGGTTCATCATCATATTTAATTTATTTTTTGGTTTTATCATTTCGTTAGTTGGGGGAATGATCCTGAAAAAATCTCAGCCTCAATAGTACAAATTTCATACTTTTGTTACTGAAACCTCCCAAATATGGATATTTCTATCGTTATACCATTACTCAACGAAAGTGAGTCGTTAGAGCCTTTACACGATTGGATTATTCACTCGCTTGAAACAAAAAAAAAGGATTTCGAAATCGTATTTATTGATGATGGAAGTTCGGATGACTCTTGGGAGGTGATTTCAAAACTGGCTCTAGAGCAACCTAATACGCACGGTATACAATTTTCAAAAAACTTTGGTAAATCTCAAGCACTTCACGCAGGTTTCAAAGCAGTGAAGGGAAACTATGTTGTAACTATGGATGCTGATTTACAAGACTCACCTGATGAAATTTTACCGATGATTGATCAAATGAAGGAAAAAGACCTCCACCTTATCTCCGGTTGGAAGAAAAAACGATACGATTCATTCTTATTAAAAAATTTACCTTCTAAGTTATTCAACTGGGCAGCGAGGAAAGTTTCTGGAATTAAGCTACATGATTTCAATTGTGGGCTAAAAGTTTATCAAAAAGAGGTTATCAAAAACATAGAGGTTTACGGAGAAATGCATCGTTACATTCCAGTGATCGCTGCTAATAAGGGCTTTCATAAAATTGATGAAAAAATAGTACAACATCAGGCCAGAAAATTCGGTAAAACAAAATTTGGAGTTGATCGTTTTCTCAATGGATTCTTAGACTTAATCACCTTATGGTTTATCAATGGATTTGGTAAAAGGCCAATGCATTTTTTTGGATTTTGGGGGACTTTGATGCTAATGGTAGGTTTTGGTTTCACCGTTTTTCTAGGCATTGAAAAGCTATACTTGAATACCCAAGCGCGATTGATCACCCAAAGACCTGAATTTTATATCGCCTTGACTACAATGATTCTGGGTGCACAGGCATTTATTGCTGGTTTTTTGGGCGAAATAATGGTTCGCCAAAACAAGAATATTAAACGATACAGCATTATGAAAACTACCTATGAATAAAACGCTACTTGCCAGAATTGAAGAATGGTATGAACCTCCCTTTGATAAGGAAACAATTGAGGTGTTAGAGGAAATGAAAAAACATCCCCAGGAGCTTGAAGATGCTTTCTATAAAAATTTAGAGTTTGGAACAGGTGGAATGCGAGGTATTATGGGCGTTGGTACAAATAGAATTAATGCCTATACTCTAGGAAAAAGTACCCAAGGACTCTCGGATTACCTAAAACAAACTTTTGAGGATAGCACCATAAAAGTAGTGATAGCATATGATTGCAGAAATAACAGTAAAAGCTTGGCATTGAGAGTGGCTAAAGTTTTTTCTGCTAATGGGATCAAAGTGTTATTATTTTCAGACCTAAGGACTACTCCAGAACTTTCTTTTGCTGTAACACACCTTGAGGCACATTGTGGAATCGTTTTAACAGCATCACATAACCCTCCCGAATATAACGGTTACAAGGTTTATTGGAAAGATGGTGGGCAAATAGTACCCCCTCAAGATCTAGACATAATGAATATGATAGATCAAACCCAGTTTTCTGATATCAAATTTGAGTCGAATAATGATCTAATTCAATGGATAGACAAAGACATCGACCAGGCTTTTTTTGATACCTCAGTGCTATTAGGACAATCTAATTTGAAAACACGAAAAAATTTTAAAGTTGTATTCACTCCCTTGCACGGTACATCAATCACAGCAGTTCCACAAGTTTTGACTCAGGCGGGTTATACGGATTTGCATTTGGTAGCAGCGCAATCTACCCCAGATGGTAATTTTCCCAATGTAAAATCTCCGAATCCAGAGGAGCCTGAGGCTCTTAAAATGGCTTTGGATCTAGCCCAGTCCATTGGTGCTGACATCGTCATTGGGATAGACCCAGACAGTGATCGTCTAGGAATTGCAGTAAGAGATCATAACGAGGAATTTCTTTTGCTCAACGGAAATCAAACCATGGTGGTGCTGACTTATTTTCTTTTAGAAGAGTTGAAAAAAAAAAATCAGTTGGATGGGAATCAATTTGTTGCTACAACAGTGGTTTCTACTCCAATGATTAAAAAAATGGCCGGAACTTATGGCGTTCATTACAAAGAAACACTCACTGGTTTTAAATGGATTGGAAAGCTGATAAAAGATTTTCCTGAACTTAAATTTATTGGAGGTGGAGAGGAAAGTTTTGGTTATTTGGTCGGTGATATTATTAGAGATAAGGATGCAGTTACATCTACCTTACTGGCCTGCGAGGTTGGTGTAAGTGCTAAAAATTATGACAAAAGCTTCTATGATATACTTGAGGAATGCTATAGGAAATTTGGTGCCCACAAAGAAAAGTTGATATCTTTTACACAAAATGGTAAAGAAGGAGCCGAAAAGATAAAGACCATGATGGAGAGATTCAGAAATAATCCCCCAAAAGAAGTTTCAGGTATATCAGTTATGGAATCAGAAGATTATTTAACCAGTAATAGGACTTTCTTGATGGAAAAACGATTTGAAAAAATAGACTTGCCTGTTACGGATCTTTTAATATTCAAATTAGAAGATGATTCCAGAATTGCCATACGCCCAAGTGGTACAGAACCTAAAATCAAATTTTATATTAGTGTAAATGAATCACTCGAATCAAATGAGGGTTGGTATACTAAAGAACCTAAACTGGATTTAAAAATCGAAACAATTATTAAAGGAATTGGGCTGTAAATGAATTATTTTTTCAAAATACTACGTTTTGGATTACCCTACAAAAAGTTCGCTTTTTTAAATATTCTTTTCAATGTTCTTTATGCATTTTTTAGTGCTTTAGCCTATGTAGCGATGATTCCAATGATGCAGATTCTTTTTGGTACAACCCCCAAAATAAATGTAGCTCCAACATATTCAGATATTCTAGAAATCAAGAACTTCATTGAGGACTATTTAAATTATAAAATTACTCAATACATGGAACAAGACAGTGGTATGGGATTACTATTTGTGATCTCGTTGATTATCAGCCTATTTTTTCTCAAAAATATTTTTAATTATTTAGCAATGTTTTTCATTACTTTCCTTAGAAATGGGGTTTTGTTAGATTTGAGAAATGAATTGTATAAAAAGACCACTACCCTCCCCCTGTTCTTTTTCTCAGAAAAGAAAAAAGGGGATCTTATTGCGAGAATCTCATCTGATGTTTTAGAACTTCAAAATTCCTTTCTTTCCGTATTGGAATTAATTATTAGAGACCCTTTGACTATAATTTTTTCGCTTATCGTGATGTTTAGTTTCAGTCTGAAACTGACACTATTTGTATTGATTTTCATACCTGTCTCTGGAGGAATCATTAATCAAATTGGGAAATCATTGAAGGGTAAATCAGATCGAGTACAAAAAGAGCAAGGAGAGTTTCTTTCTATTATTGACGAAACATTGGTTGGGATTAAAATTATTAAGGCCTTTAACGCACAAAATAGATTTGTCAATAAGTTTAGAAACTCTACAGTTCGTTTTTTTGAATTTTCGAATAGGCTTTTAAACAGACAAAATCTCGCCTCTCCCGTAAGTGAATTTTTGGGAATTGCAGTCATCAGCGTGCTCTTGTGGTTTGGAGGAAAGATGGTGCTAATTGATGAAACCTTAAGTGGGGCTATATTTTTATCCTATTTGGGCTTAGCTTATAATATTTTAACGCCTGCAAAGGGAATAAGTAAGGCCTATTACAATATTAGAAAAGGTAACGCAGCAGCCATGCGTGTTCTTGAGATTTTGGAGGCAAAAGACGATATGGAAGATGACGCCAATGCAATTGATATTGAGTACTTAGAGAAAGAAATTAAATTCAGTAATGTTTCTTTTTCCTATAATCAAAGGAAAGTTTTAGATAATTTTTCCCTAGAAATAAAAAAAGGAAAAACAGTGGCTTTAGTGGGGCCCTCTGGAAGTGGTAAGACCACTGTAGCTAATCTTCTCAATCGCTTTTATGATATTGATGAGGGTGATTTGACTATAAATGGAACACCTATAAAGATTGTAAAGAAAAAATCCTTATATCAATTAACTGGTATGGTCACCCAAGACTCTATTTTGTTTAATGACAGTGTTAGAAATAATATTGCATTGGGAAATCCTGAAGCCAGTTTTGAGGAAATTAAAGAAGCTGCCAAAATTTCCAATGCTACTGAATTTATAGAAAGATTAGATCAGGGATATGAAAGCTTAATCGGTGAAGGTGGAAATAAATTGTCAGGGGGTCAAAAACAAAGATTATCAATTGCACGTGCTATCCTAAAGGATCCCGATATATTAATATTAGATGAAGCGACCTCCGCTCTTGACACAGGCTCAGAAAAATTAGTTCAAGAGGCCCTTGATAATTTGATGAAAAACAGAACCTCGCTAGTCATTGCGCACCGACTTTCGACCATCCAAAAAGCGGATTTAATTGTTGTTCTTCAACAAGGTAAAATAATTGAGACAGGAACCCACAAAGAGCTCATTGCCCAAAAAACTTTCTATAAAAAATTAGTAGAATTGCAAACTTTATAGATTCCATTAAACTTTTTTTAAAAAAACGAATCAAAGGTTAAAAATACTTTGGAATTTCAAAATCAATTTATCAAAGCACTTACCTCTCATGATACTCAGGAAGTTGCTTTTAAAAAATTGCTTACTGATTACAAAGAATGTCTTTATTGGCATATCAGAAAAATCGTAATAAGTCATGAAGATGCTGATGATGTTTTGCAAAATACTTTCATTAAAGTTTATGAAAACATAAATAAGTTCAAAGGGAAAAGTAATATTTACACATGGATGTATAAAATTTCTACCAACGAGTCATTAAATTTTTTGGGGAAAAAGTCAAGGCAGTTGGGGATATCCAATCAGGAGTGGGTCGAAAAACAGACTGCAAATTTAGAATCGGATGTCTATTTTGACAGTGATGCGATGCAGTTGAAATTTCAAAAGGCAATTGCAACTTTACCTGAAAAACAACGTTTGGTTTTTAATATGAGGTATTTTGAAGAAATGAAATATGATAAGATATCTGAAATTTTAGAGACATCAGTGGGGGGATTAAAATCTTCATACCACCATGCTGTAAAAAAAATTAAAGATAAGGTCAATGAGTAAGTTATATAAAAAATCACCTTTTCGAGTTCCCAATGACTATTTTATTCATTTTGATAAAAATATGAACCAAAGAATTAGTTCCACTAATTCCAGAGATGGTTTTAAAATACCTTCCAGTTATTTTCAAAAGTTGGAAGACCAAATATTGAGTAAGATCAGTTATTCAAAAGGTATAAATATTTTTATCTCTGAAAAATTTTGGAGACTGATGGCTTTAACCGCAATATTGACCTTGTATTTTTTAAATGAAAAAATAGATAGGGAACAAACAGAATTAGCAGATTTTTTTATTGAAAATTACTTGAACGAAAATACAACATATGAAATAGCGGATCACTCTGATTACTATTTTGAAACCAGTAGTTTTATTGAAAATTATGAGTCCATAGCTTTAGAAGACGCAATGGAAACAAGATTATTCGGGGAAACCCCATCAAATTTAAATTTATTTTATGATTAGTAGATTAATGATTGTTCTGTTAATGGTTAGCTTTACTAAAACTAGCTTTTGCCAAAATGGAAAAATGAGTTTTGAAAGGCTAAAGGCACTCAAAATGAGTTATGTTACTGAAAAAATTGGTTTATATGAGAAAGAGGAAACTATCTTTTGGAAAATTTATGATGAATACGAGAAAAAAATGTTTGTCAATTGTAGAAAGAACATCAGAGACTTGCGAAAAGATTACATGAAGTCTCAGGATAGTATTAGCGATGAAGAGGCTTTTCAAGTCGTTAAAAAAATCAATGAGCTCGAACTTAAGGCACTGAAAATAAAAGAGGAGAGAGATATGGCTTTACTTGAGAAATTTAGCGCTAAACTGATTTTAAAAATGCATCGTGCAGAATACCATTTCAATCGCGAAATGATTTATAAGATGAAAAAATCTAAGGAGGAAAGCCAAAAGAATTGACATACGGTTAGCTTTGTATCGGTTATGAAATTACACCGCAATATTGCTTTAGGTATAATGTCCGCGTTAGAGATAACACTATTAGAAAAGCGGAATGCCAGAAATACTCTCAAAAAACTACTTAAAAGTAACCCTAATTGGGGGTCAACAGACCGGCGAATAATCGCAAAAGTTTTCTACGATATTGTGCGCCAGAAAAGGTTATTTGAAATACTTACAGGAGATGAAAATTCAGCCTCAAATTTTTGGAATCTGATCGGTTGTTGGATGGTTTTAAATAATCATATGCTTCCCAAATGGGATGAGTTTAAGGATATTGATGACATTAAAATTAAATCCAAAGTTAAAACTTTTCACAACGAAAGAAAGTATAGATACTCTATCCCAGATTGGTTGGATGAAATGGGTGAAGCTGAATATGGAGAGAATATATGGGAGAAAGAGATGGCTGCTCTCAATACCCCTGCTGATTTTATTATTAGGGTGAATACTTTAAAAACTTCGACAAGTAACTTGAAAGATCAATTGGAAAAAAAATATAATCTAATTACTCATCTTATTCCAAACTACCCTGTGGCACTGAGGTTTGAAAAAAAACAATCAATTCATAGAGTAAAGGAATACCGAGATGGCTGGTTTGAGGTTCAAGATGCAAATTCTCAAAAAATTGCACCTTGGTTGGAACCCAAATCAGGGAAGTATTATATTGATGCCTGTGCTGGAGCAGGGGGTAAAAGTTTACACCTGGCAAATCTTACTAATGATTCTGCCAAAATCCTAGCATTAGACATTAATAATGCTAAATTAAAGGAATTAAAAAAAAGATGCTACAGAAACAATTTTCAATCCATACATATTAAAAACGTTGAGCATGGTGAAATATTGAAATCTCTTGACAGAAACGCTGATGGAGTATTGATTGATGCTCCTTGCAGTGGTCTTGGCGTAATAAAGAGAAATCCATGTGCTAAATGGAATATCACCCGAGATCGTTTGACAGAAATATTGAATATGCAAGAGAAAATTCTTCAAACTTATGCCCCAATGGTAAAAAAAGGAGGCATAATTGTTTATGTTACTTGTTCTATTTTACCCATAGAGAATTCGCTTCAGGTTTTCAAATTTCTTAACAGCGAACTAGGGTCTCGGTTTGAATTAGATTCCGAAAAAACTTATTTTTCACATGAAACAGGATTCGATGGTTTTTACTGCGCTCGATTGATCGATAAAATGTGAATAAAATGCTGAAAAGTTATTGACTTAAGCTATGATTTGGTACGGTCAAAATCGATTGAAAAATTTATTTTTAGTGAAACAAATACCCATTGATGATTTTCTTTTTTGGTAACCCCAGTGGAAGCCTTTACGCAGTTGAAACTTCAGAAAATTTAAACCTTTTTACCAAAAAAAAACTGGCATGGCTTTTTGGAAACCAAAGCTTGATTGATTTAAAAGTCATTGAAGGTTACTTTTTAGGTCCTCGTGCCACCATGATTACCCCTTGGAGTACAAATGCGGTTGAGATTACACAAAACATGGATATAGATGGGATTTTAAGGATAGAAAGTTTTAAAAGTATTAAACCTGAGGAGGATTTTGATCCTATGTTGTATGAGTTTTATAAGGATTTGAATCAAACTATTTTTGACATCGATATCATTCCCGAACCAATTTCTACCATTTCTGATATTGAGGCGTACAACCAAAAAGAGGGATTGGCTTTGAATGAGGAAGAGGTCACTTATTTGGAGAGATTATCGCAAAAATTGGGTCGTACTTTAACGGACTCAGAAGTATTCGGATTTTCTCAAGTTAATTCTGAACATTGCCGACATAAGATTTTCAATGGACGTTTTGTAATTTCCGGTTTGGAGCAGGAAGAAAGTTTATTTGAGATGATCAAAAAGACTTCCAAAACAAACCCCAACAACATAGTGTCTGCATACAAAGACAATGTGGCTTTTGTGTCGGGTCCAATAATCGAACAGTTTGCCCCTAAAGATGGCTCTGTTCCTAGCCCTTTTGAAACTCGTAACATAGAAAGTGTAATATCTTTGAAAGCGGAAACCCACAACTTTCCTACTACAGTAGAGCCATTTAACGGAGCTGCTACAGGCTCCGGTGGAGAAATACGCGACCGATTGGCAGGAGGTCAGGGTTCCCTGCCATTGGCAGGTACAGCAGTTTATATGACCCCCTACTCCAGAGTAACAAATGATCGTGTTTGGGAAGAAGGCTTTCCAAAAAGAAAATGGCTGTATCAAACGCCTTTAGATCTTTTGATAAAGGCATCTAATGGAGCATCTGATTATGGGAATAAATTTGGACAACCTCTTATATCAGGTTCAGTTTTGACATTTGAACATGTGGAAAAGGATCAAAGATTGGGCTATGACAAGGTGATCATGATGGCAGGAGGAATTGGCTATGGAAGAAAAGATCAAGCGCAAAAAAAGATCCCATCCAAAGGAGACATCATTGTGATTTTAGGAGGTGACAATTATAGGATTGGAATGGGAGGAGCAGCCGTTTCCTCAACAAATACTGGGGCATTTAAAAACGAAATTGAACTAAATGCAGTACAGCGATCGAATCCCGAAATGCAAAAAAGAGTTGCCAATGCCATAAGAGGTTTGGTCGAAGGTGCTGAAAACCCTATTGTATCAATTCACGATCATGGAGCAGGTGGGCATTTAAATTGCTTATGTGAATTGGTTGAGGAAACTGGTGGGGAGATACATATTGATCAACTCCCACTGGGCGATCCTACATTATCTGCAAAAGAAATTATAGGAAATGAATCTCAAGAACGAATGGGGTTAATTCTTTCAGAAAAAGACACTCATCTGCTGGAAACCATCGCTAAGCGAGAAAGGGCTCCATTTTACATTGTTGGTAGGGTAACAGGAGACAAAAATTTTTCATTTGTAAATGAAAAAAATGGTGAAAAACCAATTGATCTTGCCGTTGAATCCCTATTTATAAATGCACCCAAAACAACCCTTATCGATCAAAATAAAAAGGTAAATTTTGAAGACCCTTCCTACCAATTTTCAGATTTTGAGACTAATCTCGCTAATGTACTAATGTTGGAAGCTGTAGGCTGTAAAGATTGGCTAACTAACAAGGTGGACCGCTGTGTAACTGGGCGAGTAGCCCAACAGCAAACGGTGGGTGAATTACAACTTCCTTTGAGTAATTGTGGTGTAATGGCATTAGATTTTAAAGGACAATACGGAATTGCTACTGCTATTGGACATGCTCCCTTGATTGGATTGATTAATCCAGAAAAAGGAAGTATAAACGCTATTGCGGAATCACTTACGAATATCGTTTGGGCCCCGATGGCAGAGGGTTTAAAATCAATTAGCCTTTCGGCAAATTGGATGTGGCCCTGCAACAATCCAGGTGAAAATGACCGTCTTTATCAAGCGGTTAAAGCCTGTTCAAATTTTGCAATTGACTTGGGAATTAATATTCCAACTGGAAAGGATTCTTTGTCGATGAAACAAAAATATCAGGAAGGGGATGTTTTGGCACCAGGTACTGTAATCATCTCTTCTGCAGGAGAATGTATGGATGTAAAAAAGGTGGTTACCCCAGTTTCCATACCCGATAAAGGTGATCTTTATTACATCAATTTGTCCTCACAAAAACATGTTTTAGGCGGGTCCTCTTTGGGTCAAGTATTAAATAAGATTGGCTCCAAAGCCCCTGGAATTAGGGATGTTTCTATTTTAAAAAATAGCTTTAATATAATTCAAGGATTGATATTGGAGGACAAAATTATTTCGGGTCACGATATCTCTTCAGGTGGTTTAGTTACAACATTACTAGAAATGTGTTTTCCTTCAGAAAATGTGGGTATGGAAATAGATCTTACCAAATTGGACGAAATTGATAGTATGGCTTTGCTGTTTGCCGAAAATGCAGGTTTTATTTTGCAAAGTGAAAGCGATCTCAATGCGCATTTCAATTCCAAAGGAATAAATTGTCATTGCATCGGCAAAGTAAAACAGTCGGGGATGCTGAATATTATTAATCATAAGGACGAATTGGAGTTGGATGTTTCGCAATATCGAGATATTTGGTTTTCAACCTCAGCGGCACTGGATGCCCAACAAAATAAATGTGCGAGGGAAAGGTTTAATAATTTTAAGACCACTCCTCTAAAATTTAACTTCCCAACCTCATTTACTGGTGAATTAGCGTACTCTAATTCAACCAAAATAAAAGCAGCTATCATCAGAGAAAAAGGAAGTAATTCGGAGCGAGAAATGGCTTACGCAATGCATTTAGTTGGTTTTGAGGTACATGATATTCATATGACGGATTTGATTGAAGGAAGGAAAACCTTGGAGGAATTTAAATTTATAGCTGCTGTTGGTGGTTTTTCGAACTCGGACGTTTTGGGGTCAGCGAAGGGCTGGGCTGGAGCTTTTTTGTACAATCCAAGAGCCAAGAAAAGTTTAGATGACTTTTTTGCTAGAGAAGATACCCTTTCACTAGGGGTTTGTAATGGTTGCCAATTGTTTATTGAACTGGGGTTGATTACTCCTGAACACAAAACGCTACCAAAAATGAACCATAACGATTCAAGAAAGTTTGAATGTCAATTTACTGCTGTAACCATTGGCACTTCTTCCTCTGTAATGATGGAAGGATTGGAGGGAAGCACATTAGGGATTTGGGCAGCTCATGGTGAGGGTAAATTTAAATTACCAATGGAAGAATCTCAATACCAAATTCCTGCAAAATACCATCAACAGTCCTATCCAGCCAATCCAAATGGTTCCGATTTTAACGCTGCAATGTTGTGCAGTAAAGATGGTAGACATCTGGTAATGATGCCACATCTAGAACGTTCTACTTTCCCATGGAATTGGGCTCATTACCCACAGGAAAGATCAGACAAAGTCTCTCCATGGATTACTGCTTTTGAAAATGCAAAGCAATGGCTAAATCGAAAGTAAAAGTTTTGTAAAATAAATTTTATTACTTTAGGCACAAAGATGACCATGCAGCCCTCCAGGATTTTTGATATTTTGAGTATTCTCGTTCATCAACATCCACTTGAAAGGTGTCTCAGTGATAAAAGAAATGGGTTTTGGAAGCCACTCTCTACTGAGAAGTTTTTCGAGTCTGCCAATTATGTAAGTGCTGCACTATTAGCCTTAGGGGTTAAACCCCAAGATAAAATCTCACTTATTTCTACAAATAATAGATCAGAATGGTCCATAGTCGATATGGCAATTCTTCAAATTGGAGCCATATCGGTCCCCCTTTACCCTAATATAAGCTCTAAAGATTACAAATATATTCTCAATCACTCTGAGAGTATATACTGCTTTGTTTCGGATCAGGAACTTTATGAAAAAGTTGTTTCTGTAAAAAAGGAAGTAAAAGGGCTCAAAGAAATTTATTGTTTTGATGAAATTGAAAATTGCAAAAACTGGTCTGAATTGTATGAGCTGGGAAAAGAAGAGTGGAATGAAAAAAAGCTTAATAAAACAAAAGCAATTGTTGAAGCGAGTGACCTGGCAACCATTATTTACACTTCTGGGACAACAGGAACTCCAAAAGGTGTTATGCTGAGCCATAATAACATAGTGTCGAATGTTATCTCAGCAACAAAAAAGTTTCCATTCGAAGATAGAAATCAAACTGCCTTAAGCTTTCTTCCTATGTGTCATATTTTTGAAAGAACTTTTATCTACGGTTATTTGTATAATTGTATAGAAATTTACTATGCTGAATCTCTTGAAACTATTGCAGAAAATTTAAGAGAAATCAAGCCAAATTTTATGACGGCTGTTCCAAGACTTTTGGAAAAAGTTTATGACAAAATATACGCGAAGGGTAACGATTTGAAAGGCATAAAAAAATTATTGTTTTTTTGGGCTGTGGATGTTGGTTTAAAATATGAACCTTACAATAATTCTAACCTTATTTATAATATTAAATATTTCTTCGCCAAAAAACTTATTCTTTCAAAATGGAAGGATGCGCTAGGTGGAAATTTGGAAATCATTTGCAGTGGAAGCGCTCCGCTTCAATCAAGATTGGCTCGGATTTTTGGAGCAGCAGGAATGACAATTGCTGAAGCTTATGGTTTGACAGAAACCTCTCCAGCAATATCGGTTAATGATTTAAGGGATCGTGGATTAAAAATTGGAACTGTTGGGAAAATAATTGAAGGAGTAGAAGTAAAAATAGCTGATGATGGAGAGATTTTATGTAAAGGTCCAAATGTAATGCAAGGTTATTATAAAGATCCAGAACTTACTCAAGAGGTGATGGAAGGAGATTACTTCAAAACAGGTGACATTGGAAGACTTGAAAAAGATGGATTTCTCAAGATTACTGATCGTAAAAAACAAATGTTCAAAACATCTGGTGGTAAGTATATTGCTCCACAAGTGATTGAAAACGAATTGAAGCAGTCCATTTTTATTGAACAAATATTGGTAATTGGTGAAGGAAAAAATTTCGCAGCTGCAATTGTTCAACCTAGTTTTGAAAAAGCTAAAATTTGGATGGCCGAACAAGATGTTTTATGTAAAGAAGATGCAGCCTCCATTTGTAAAAACAATAGATTATTAGAAAAAATATACAGTGAAATCAGATTTCATGATGATAAATTTGGAAAATGGGAACTGGTTAAAGTTATTCGATTGACTCCAGAAGTTTGGTCAATCGAAGAGGGTCACCTTACCCCTACAATGAAAGTTAAACGGAAAGTAATTATGAGGAAATATAATGATCTAATTAACGATATATATAAATAAAAAATTTATTAATTTATTATGCATGCATAGTATTTATTTGTATATTTGTATAATGCTGAGTATAAATGAAAAAAAAACCATAGATGCTGTTCTCAGATCTTCTTGGAATGCAGTGAGTAAGATGTACAACAGAGAGGCTTCCAAGTTTAACTCAACTATGGCAACTGGTTTTGCCCTTTTGAATATTGAACAGGATGGAACGCCATCGAGCTCTTTGGGTCCCAAACTGGGTATGGAATCTACCAGTTTGTCTAGATTGCTGAATAGTATGGAAAATAAAAAGTTGATCGAACGCCACCCTAATCCAATTGATGGAAGAGGTGTGCTAATTTTTTTGACTCCATTTGGAAAAAAAAAAAGAGATGATTCAAAAGCTGTGGTACTAAATTTTAACCGTGTTGTGGAAAAAAAATTATCTGAAATTCAAATCAAACATTTTTTTGAAGTATCAAGTTGCATAGCTCAGGAAAGCAGAACGTTTGAGCATTTTTAAATTAATCAATTTCAAAACCGAATGGAACTTCAATCAAAAACATTAATTAAAGGTGGTGAATTCATAATCAAAGAGACTCAGCCTGAAGATATTTTTACTCCAGAGGATTTTTCGGAAGAGCAAATCATGATGAAAGACAGCGTCAAAGAATTTGTTGATCGTGAGATTTTACCTTATAAAGACCGTTTTGAGAAAAAAGATTACGAATTCACAAAATCATGTATGGAAAAGGCTGGTGAACTAGGTTTCCTTGGTGTTCCTGTACCCCAAAATTATGGAGGAATGGGTATGGGTTTTGTTTCTACTATGTTAGTTTGTGATTATATTTCAGGTGCAAATGGGTCTTTTTCTACAGCATTTGGAGCACACACAGGTATAGGCACTATGCCAATTGTTCTTTATGGCACTGAAGAACAAATACAAATGTATGTCCCTAAATTGGCCAATGGAGAATGGTTTGGTGCCTATTGTTTGACAGAACCAGGAGCTGGTTCGGATGCTAACTCCGGTAAAACTAAAGCAGTACTTTCTGAGGATGGTAGCCATTATATGTTAACTGGACAAAAAATTTGGATTTCCAATGCAGGATTTGCAAATTTATTTATTGTTTTTGCTCGAATTGAAAATGATAAAAATATTACTGGATTCATTGTCCCCAATGATCCATCCAATGGGATCACACTTGGTGATGAAGAAAATAAATTAGGAATTCATGCCTCCTCTACTCGACAAGTATTTTTTAACGAGACTAAAGTACCTGTAAATCATATGCTAGCTGAACGTGGCCAAGGTTTTAAAATCGCCATGAATGCACTCAATATTGGGCGAATCAAATTAGGTGTAGCATGTCTGGAAGCACAAAGGAGAGTTATCGATAATGCAGTAAAATATTCTAATGAAAGGGTTCAATTCAAAAGCCCAATAGCTCAATTTGGAGCCATTAAGGAAAAATTGGCAAGAATGGCCACTTCTTGCTATGCTGGGGAATCGGCCAACTACAGAGCCGCCAATGACATAGAACTAAATATTAAAAGTTTACACGAGGAGGGAATGCAGCGCCAAAAGTCAGAACTCAAGGGAGTTGAAGAATTTGCAATTGAGTGTTCTATCATAAAAGTAGGAACTTCTGAAGATATTCAGAATTGTGCTGATGATGGTATTCAAATCTATGGTGGGATGGGATTTTCGGCTGACACTCCCATGGAGTCTGCTTGGAGAGATGCAAGAATAGGAAGAATTTATGAGGGCACTAACGAAATTAATAGGATGCTATCAGTAGGAATGTTGATTAAAAAATCCATGAAAGGAGAGTTGGATTTGATGAGTGCTGTTATGAAGGTAGCCAGTGAAATGACTAGCGTCGATGGCGACGAGGAAATAGATTTAAATCAACCACTTTCCGAAGAATTACAAAAAATTAAAAATCTAAAAAAGATTTTCTTAATCATTGCAGGTACTGCCTTTCAAAAATATGGACAGGAACTAGAAAAGCATCAACAAACCTTATTGGGATTGTCAGATATGTTGATTGAAATTTATTTTGCAGAATCAACTACTTTAAGAACCTTGAAGAATTTCAATAGAGGGCATGATGTTACTAGTCAAATAGATATGACTAAATTATATGTGTTTGAGGCTACGGAGATAATTATAAAAAAATCTAAAGAAACTATAGGTAATATTGCAAAAGGTGAAGCACAAATTAACCTTATTAAAAGTGTTAATCGTCTTTGCCGATATAAAAGTTTACCTGATGTG
>CENP01032329.1_pt1 | contig 15714 bp, 23 predicted proteins | sample 361281 | NCBI WGS metagenome assembly CENP01 (sample SAMEA2591122, study PRJEB7988) | marine metagenome | biome: marine biome (ENVO:00000447); feature: deep chlorophyll maximum layer (ENVO:xxxxxxxx); material: saline water (ENVO:00002010), including plankton (ENVO:xxxxxxxx) | depth 70 m
ACTAAAGAATTGACTGCATCTTGTTCTATTTTAGATTTACGAAACCAATCTTTGATAAAGATGATTTTACCATCATCCATTTTGTATTGTATTTTAGGAAAGTTTTTAAAGAATTCGTTTGCCATTATGTATTACCACCTTCTTGGTCAAAGTTCTGTCTTGAACGTCTATCAAAAATACTATTACCACCATCTGCTAATGCATCAGCTCTTTCTTCGTTTGACCTTTCTACTAATCCGTTTTCTGATTGTTTAAGAGCAGATATTCTATTGTAATTATTTTGACTAAGAATTCTGATTTCTTGAAATGCTAATGTCATAGATGTTTTTAATATTTGACCATCGTAATACGTTGCAAATTTTTGACCACCTGTATGGTCAACTTCACATGATGTTAAAACAGAAGGTAGAAAACCATCTATCTTACCAGCTACAGGACCATCAAAGTAAATATCAAAGACATTTGGATAGTTAAAATAGTTAGGTGTTATTTGTTCTTTTGACCCAACTTCTTTTTTATTTGAACCTTTGAAAAAATTTACTGACGTTGTATTTGGTAACATAGAATTTCTAAACGTATAAATTATTTCATTTACTAGTTTTGCTTCATTTGGTGACCTAGGATAAAAATCGAATGTAAAATTCCAAGTTCTAAAAGGTATACCTCTAAGTGTTTGTTCTTCTCTTGGATTAACTGCTTGACCTACTGCTAAGTTTGATAGACCACCTGTTATTCCGTCTGTCATTTCGGACATCATACCTGAAATCATTTGACCTGCATTATCGCCTATTGCTTGTGCTAAATCATTTTGTGGCGAATCTATCGCCTTTTTGATATTCATTACAGCAGTACCTAAAGCACCCATACTCTTTACTTCGTATTCAGTTACAGCAGTTGATACAATTCCGTCTGGTACATATAGTGCAATTGAATTAGCTTCAGTTGAAGAATTTTCACTTCCGCCTCCTACATTACCAACATCTCTTCTAGGGCGAATATCAAACACTAGATAATTTGCTAATTCATCATGTAAAGGATATACTAATTCTACAGGACGATTACTAGGTACTGATTTTAACAATTTTTTTGAAGTTAAGTTTTTTGCATCAAGACTACTTTGTAAAGAACTTCTTCTATCTTTAATCTTTTCTAATACTTCTGCTTTTTGTTCGCCTAATGCATCTAAAGCAGTATTGTAATTAATTGATTGTAATTTAGCTGCAACTCCTTTTAAAGAGTTTACGGCGTTTTGTGCTTTATTGAATTTACCAATGAGTTTGTCGATATATGCCATGTGTATAAATACCTTTAATCAAATTATGTAATACTATTTATGTCTAAAAAACCATATAGCGGCAGATTCAAACCAAAGAACTACAAAAAATATAAAGGCGACCCAACAAAAATCTTCTATCGTTCTCTTCTAGAAAGACGATTCATGGTCTGGTGTGATAATAATGATGCAATACTTGAATGGGGTTCAGAAGAACTTATCATACCTTATAGAAGTCCTATCGATAAAAAAGTCCATAGATACTTTCCTGATTTCTATATAAAGTATATAAACAAAGACAAACAAATTATTAGAGAAATCATCGAAGTTAAACCAAAGAAACAATTATTCCCACCTAAAACACCAGAAAGAAAGACGAAATACTATTTCAATGCTGTAAATACTTATGTAATAAATCAAGAAAAGTTTAAAATGGCGAAAGAGTATTGTGATGATAGAAAAATGAAATTTAGAATTCTAACTGAAGAGGAAATATTACCTAAAAGAAAATGAAAAAACTATACATCTTCGATTTAGACGGAGTGCTCATCGATTCAATAAAAAATATGGAGATGTCTTGGAACATTGTAAAACTTCATCACAATATAGAAGTTTCTTTTGATGAATATAAAAAACATATTGGCAAACCATTCTTTGATATATTGAAAGAATTGGACATTACTGAATCGCATCATAAAATTAAAGATACCTACGATGAAGCTTCAAATATGATGATTGACGAAGTTGAGATATACGAAGGTGCAATCGAAACACTAGAAAAGATAAAAGAAGCAGGAAGTAAAATTGCAATTTGCACTTCTAAAGATATGGTAAGAGTAGAGAAAGTTATTGCGAGTTTGATATTAAAAGGAAAAAAATTTCCAAAATTTGATTACGTTTGTGCGCCTAAAAAAGGTCTAAGAGGTAAACCTGCTCCTGACCAATTACTATATACTATGGCATTCTGTAATGTTGACCCACATGATGCAATATATGTTGGTGATATGCCATCAGATTTGTATTGTGCAAACAGAGCAGGTGTTGATTTTATATATGCAAAATATGGATATGGAGAAGTGACATGCGAAGTCTCAGTGGACCAGATAAGTCAAGTAATCTCACTATAGGTTTTATACCTGCAAGATGGCATTCGTCTCGTTTCGAAGGCAAACCCCTAGCAAAAATTAATGGCATTCCCATGATACGTAGAGTTTATGAAAGAGCTCTCATGGCAAAAAATTTAGACAGCGTAGTTGTGTTAACCGATGACGAGAGAATAAACGATTATTGTTCTAAACGTGAAATGCGTTGTATTGTTATTGAAGATGAATGTCGAACTGGTACAGACAGATGTGCAAAAGCTATAGAACTTGTAGATGGTTCTAAATTTGTAAACATACAAGGTGACGAACCTCTGATAAATCCTGAAGCAATCGATACACTCATAGAAATTCATAACGATGATATAGGCGTATCTAATGCCTTTACAAAAGTTCAAGGCATGTACAAACAACACGATACAAATATTGTGAAAGTAGTTAAAAACAAATTATCCCTTGCACAATATTTTTCAAGACTACCAATACCTTTTGCACAAAAAGAAGAGATGCCTTTCAATCAACAAATGGGTCTTTATTGTTTTAGTCGTAAAATGTTAGAAATCTTTCCAAGACTTGATATTGGTGCTCTTGAAAAGGCAGAAAGTGTTGAGATGTTAAGATTTCTAGAAAATGGTTACGATGTGCAAATGGTAAGAGTAGAAGATGAAGGTCTCTCCGTAGATACAATGCAAGACTTAAAAAGAGTAGAGGAGTTTCTCAATGCCTTTAATTAAACACATCTATGATATCTTTACAACTAATAAAGATGAGATAAAATCTATTTACAATCAGATTGGCGTCAAAGTCAAATACGTGCCTTTGAAAGATTTAAAACCATATAATTTAGAACTGACTCATAATAAGGAAAGTAAGGGTCAAAATGTTAAAGCACTGATTGACAACATAAACACAACTGACGAAAATAGTGATGCCTTTATAGGCGCAAAAGTTTCTTGGTTAATAGAACAACAAAAAACAATAGGATTTTATTCTACAATACAAGGTCATCTAAAATTAAAAGACGATAGATTTAATATCTTTTTTCATCCAGGTTTGTCTAGAATTTATGCCATGATAATGTTGGAATTATGGGATTCCAAAGTGATTGTTTGGGATGAAGATGATTTGCTGGATTCCCCCGCTTTGTCATTTGATGAATGGATGAATATTTTCTCGGAAGTTCCAATAAAAAATACATTTTGCACATATCATAAACACATGTTAGAGATGCATGTTGGCGAAGACCGAGATGATATGCGTTATATGGAAAAAGTAATCAAAGACGAAATTTATTGCAATCAGAAACCTATCATAATAGGCAACTTAGAAACATCGTTGAGTAATTACTTCAGAACTGAAGGAGACAATGGCGTTTTCGTAGAGACTAAAAACGATTACGAATTCCAAGAAAAAGATTTATGGTCTCTTTTACTTCTTTATTCACAAAACTTATCACCAATAGAGTTCGAAAACTATACGATTTATCATAAATAGTAGTATGGGTCTACTAGAAAAATTAGATAAAGAATCACCTGCTGAGTTAGAAAGACGTTCAAAAGAAAGTCTTACTTGGTTTAGAAATCGTATTCGAAGAATAAAAACCAACTCAGAACAATTTTATAAGAAATCTGGATTACAAAAATCAAGAAAATTTAGACCTGAAGGTCGTATGTTTACATATTTCTATGACCCAAAATACAAACAAGTTATGCCCTATTACGATAACTTTCCATGTGTGATGATAATAGAAACATACGGCAATAGTTTTTTAGGATTAAACATGCACTATTTACCACCAAGATTGAGAATACGTTTGTTAGATAAGTTGTTTGAGTATACAAACAATGATGACTTTGACGAAACAACACGTATCAGAATAACTTGGAATATACTGAATAGTGTAACACAATTACGAGCATCTAGAGCTGCTGTAAAAAAATACTTAACTGCTAATATAAAAGGTTCTGCGTTAGAAGTTGACCCTAAATATTGGGACATAGTATCATTTTTACCAACTGCTCAATTTAGTAAAGCAAGCGTATTAGATGTGTATAGAGATAGTAGAGAGAAAATAAATGGCTGATATATTCGGAAAAAGAAGAACAAGTATTGATGAACTTCGATACAAATTTGACCAAGGTGCGAGAGCAAATAGATTCGAAGTAACAATGAATTGTCCTAATCTTGGATTTGCAATAGACGGTGTTAGATGCACGTCAGCAGTTTTACCAGGCAGACAAATAGAAACCACAGATTGGTCAGAATATGGACCAACAAGAAAGATGCCCAATCAAATATCTATGGATGGTGGAGAAGCTGCATTTACATTTTTATGTGATAGTTCATTTGCTGATAGATTTTTAATTCAAGCATGGCAAGATACAATCTATGCATCTGACTCAGGAGATAAAGTAGGCAATTCTGTAAATCCACAATTTTCGTATTACTATGACTATGTTGGTGAAGTTAATATCAATGTCATGAATCGTTCAGAAGACGATGTCTTAAGATACACATTACATGAAGCATATCCAGTATCATATGCAGCTCAAGAATTATCTATGGAAAGTACAGATGATATAATGAAGTTTGAAGTCACAATGGCATTTAGAACGTTCACTACAGATTACATAAGTGATACCAGTATGTTCAATTCTATAAAAAATACATTGAACAAAGGTTCTAGAGCTTTGGGGGCATTCAATCAAGCACTTGGTGTTTTTGGTAAAAGTAATAAAACATTATCAAAATTCCAGGACAGGATAAATAACCTAAACGGTACATTGAATAGAGTCGATGATATATTCGGCTAATAGGAGTAAATTATGGCGTTACCTATACAAAAGGCACCAGAATATTTTTGTGAGTTGCCTTTAAGTGGAGAACAAGTAAAGTTTAGACCCTTTCTTGTTAAAGAACAAAGAAATCTAGTTCTTATGCAAGAAGGTGAGAATGAAAAAGAAATGTATCAAGCTTTATCTAATTTAGTTAAAGCAGTTTCATTCGATAAACTAAATGCTGATGATATGGCATTAGCAGACCTTGAATATTTCTTTTTACAAGTACGTTGCAAATCGGTTGGTGAAACCGTCAAATTAAACATACCTTGTAAAACAGAAGATTGTAAAGGAGTTACACCATATGAGTTGAATTTAAATGAGGTAGATATTGATACAAAAGAAATGCCTGATTCAAAACTTCAACTAAGTGAATCTTTAGGAGTTGTATTGTCGCCTCCTAAAGCAAGTGTTCAACAAAAGTTAGATAGTAAAGATGAACAAGCATCATTCTTTGCAATATTGAAATCTTCTATTGAACAAATATATGATGAAGATAATGTCTATGACATGCTTGATTATTCTGAAACAGAAGTTGACGAGTTTGTTGAGAGTTTGACCGTAGCACAAATCGAAATGATTGGTGAATGGTTGCAATCAATACCATCTCTGAAACATGACATTGAACTTAAATGTCCTGTTTGTGATACCAAGCAGATAGTAGAATTAAAAGGACTAGAAAATTTTTTTTAGTAACCCTTTCTCACGAATCGGTATATAATTACTATCAAACTAATTTTCAGTTAATGCAACATCATAAGTATTCGTTAACTGAACTTGAAGAGATGATACCATGGGAAAGGGAGATATATATAAAACTTCTCATGCAACATCTTGAAGAAGAGAATGAACGTGTGAGGCGTCAACAACATAAGAGGAGATAATGGCAGAATCAGTAGAAAGCAGAAATGAAGTAGAATTAGATTTAGAGAAGTACGATACTCTAATTAATAATCTTCATGAAAAAGAAAAAGAAATCGCTAGACTTAAAGCTGATGCACAAGCACAAAAGAAATCTATCGAACCTAAGAAGAAGAGAAGAATTCTCGATGTCTTCTTAGATGATAATGATGTAAATGAAAAGGCTATCGTAGGGTTTATATCCTTCGCAATGATGGTCGCATTTGGTATTTTCGATTTAATCACAGCAATGGACGGAACTCCATTAGAAATATCTGATACTATCTATACATCATTTGTTGTAGTAACACTTGGTTGTTTTGGTATCAGTGAAGCAGGAAAGGCATTCGGTAAATAATGGCAGAAGCAGTACAAGTCAACGATAAACTAGTAAAAGATATTGTTACTAAGTTTACAACACCTATAGCAGAAACATTTAAAGCAGTAAAGCAAAGTGTTGGTGAATCTGGTGCAAAATTTTCAGATGGTCTAAAAGAACTATCTGGTGGTATGATTGACTTGCAAGGTATCGGAGAATCCGTAAGTAATAAATTGGCGGCGTTTGGAAATCTTTTTGCACCAATTTCAGCATTATTTACTTCTTTATCAAGGTCTACTTTATTCTCATCAAAAGCAAAGAAGGAAGAGTCCAAACAATCGAAAAAGAATGCAAAAGAAACTAAAGGATTAACTTCTAAATTTAAACAATTAAAATTAGGCGTTGGTTTCTTAAGTTTAAAATTTTTATTGATAGTTGCAGCTGTAGGTGCCGTTCTTGTTGTTCTTTACAAACTTGCTAAAAGTTTTGGTTTTGTTGGCATTCTTCAAGCAACATTCAATACTCTTCAAAATGTGATTGGTCGAGTTATGAACATGTTCGATTCATTTATATTAGCATTAGATAGTGCTTTAGGCCCTTTTGGATTTCTTGAAGATGAACAAAGAAAAGACATAGAAAATAAAATAGTAACAAGAACTACTGAAAGAGCATTAAGAGAACAACGAAGTAAAGATGCCGACCGTGTTGCAGAAATCAATGCTATGGAAATATCTGATGCAGAAAAAGAAAAGAAAATACGAGAAGAAGGTTTAATAACAAATGAGATGTATCTCGATTCTCAAGGTAGACTAGTTGAAGAAATTGATGGACAGGCAGTTGCAATAGAAGGTGTAGGACAAGAAAGATTCATCGATAAAGTTGATGATGAAATAGGTGATAACTTGAGAAGTGAAGCATTATCAAAACAAGGAATCACCGTAGAAGAACAAGAAGAACGAGAAGAAGAAAGACGAATGTCTGCTCAAGCTAATTTCACTGCTCTGACTGCTCAATTCAAAATGGCTGACCAAGAATCTCAGGTCGCAACAGCACAAACTAAACTTGATAAAATAAAATCTAAGGGTAAAGGAAAATTCGAATCAGAAGAAAGATATCAACAAAGATTAAAACTAGCAGAAGAAAATCTTGCAGAAGAACAAATAGGATTACAACAACTGCAAATGATATCAGCTCAGTATCAAGATGAAGAAGGTCTATCTGCTGAAGAAAGAATCAATCTCATGGCAACTGAAGGTAAAGATGGTGAGGCATATAATAGATTTGATTTTGGTGACCTTGAGAGAGAGTTCGAAGAACTAAATCCAAACCAAGAAATTAATAGACAACAAGCTAACATGACATTATCAGCTGTTGGTAATTCTGACTTACAATTACAAACCGGTGAAAGATTACAACAAAAAATGGATGAAGGTAAAGAACTAACAAATGTTGAAAAAGATTATATGAACAACATTATGCCTATTGTCAATAACACCGTTTCTAATTCTGCTTCGTATAGTGGTAGTGGTGAACCTTCATCAGTAGATACTACTGCTACTAAAGTTATACCTACTTAATCTAAACCCAAATCTTTACCCCATGGACCCTCATAATTAGGTGTAGGATATTTGTCTTTTCTTTTGAATTTAGTTTTGTCTTTATGAACTTGAGTAAGTCCATGTTTAGGTGTTTTCTTTCTAGAAAAGATTTTATTCCATGAATCAGCAAAGACTTTTTCTGAGACAACTTTAGGTCTTCTTTTACTTCCTTTGCCAGACATGACTATACTCTTCTGAAACCTTTTTGTGCAGCTCTTCTAGCTTCAAGTTTCTTCTTTCTTTTGATTGATTGATTTCTCTCGTTTCTTTTTGAAGCTGGTTTTTCAAAGTATTGCCTATCTCTAACCTCTTTAACGATACCTTTTTTATCACATGCTTTTTTGAATCTTCTTAACATTCTATCGAAAGATTCTAATCCATGTTTTGGGTGTTTTCGTTGTTTGATAGTCGTCATCATTTATATTATAGTTTAAATATTCGCTCTTGTCTAGTAGTTTTTAAAAAGATGTCAACTAGCCCCACGCTTTACAGCATTCCCGCCGTTGACCGATGATTCCGCGCTAAAACAAATCATCTTTCCCTTACTGAGTTCCCCCAATCCACGGTCTCAGTTTGCATGACATCACTCATGCACCCTAATAGAAGTTGGTTACTCTGTTGCCAACTTCTTAAAGTAATCCATCGCATCGTCTTCAGTCGAATCTGCTGAAGCTTCAGCTGATGAGATTACAGGTTCTTCTGCAACTGCTTCTTTGTTGACATTAGACCAAGGCACTTCATCTAGGTCTTCTGCAACTGATTCAGCTGTAGATGTTGAAACACCACCTGAAAGTCCAAGCACTCTGTCGAGTTTTTCTTTTAACTCGTCATATGACTTAAATTCATTCGGTGATATGATTTCAGTTAATGACTCAAGTGAACTATTTATGTCGTTCAACTTGTTTTCATCTTCAAATAATGCAGCTTGTGAATCAAATTCAGATTTGTCATAGTTCCAATAACCATCAACTTTTCTTATTTTGATTTTAAAGTTTGCACCTTCTGTTCTGAGGTCAAATGGATTGATAGGCGCTTCGTCCTCGAATGCAGGACTAATCGCTTCTTTTAACATCTCAAATATTTTTTTACCGTATCGGTATTTAAATACTTTACCTTCGTTATCAGGATTTTTAGGGTCTGAAACAACAAAGATGTTAGAAACATAATGTAATCTACGTTTCTGTTTTCTTGCTTGTTCTTTATTCGCCTCAATACCTGTATTCCAAAGTTGAGTGTTATATTCGGATACAGGGTCTTGTTTACCAAGAGTCGTTAACGACTTCTCAATATACCAACCGCCTGGTCCTTGGAACCCATGGTCGAAGTATGATACCCATGGCATCTCTTCTCCTTCGGGTGTGGGTAGAAATCTAATTACAGCATAACCGTTACCAGATTTATCTAGTTCTGGTTTCCAGTAATTATCTTCGTAGGTTTTTTTCTCACCTTGAGTAGGTGAAGCAGACTCCATCGCCTGTCTAAGTTTATCTAATGATGTCGACATTGTATTCTCCTATAGTATCGCATTGTATTAGCATTTTATCTTTAGGTCTTTAAGACCAAGGGCGTTAGAATAACCTAACTCTAACAACCTATACTCCTATTTATACAATAAGAAGTACCATTATAATTCATCTTATTGTATTTGTCTAGAGAGTTTTTCTTGAGCAGCAAAATATTATACATAATTATGTCCTTCCTCAGGATAGGATAAGCTAATATCCCACACACAATTCTTTTAATTTCCTAGCATACCGTTTCATATCATATGATAAGAATGATTTATATTTTTCTACTTTGTTCATGACTTCAGGATATATGAGTGTATCTGTAATCTCTATATTCCATCTGTCTGCAACTTGGGTTATATCAAGTATAATACACATTGTTTCTGGCGAAATTCTTTTACCCATGTATTGTTTAAGTAAATATGGATGTTGTCCATTTACAACGTCAAGAACTTCTCGTATACCTTTTTTCTTCAATAACTCTGTAACTTCGGTTTCAAATAGATAAGAAAGTTTTTGATGACGTTTCTTCCATTCAGTGAAACATTTATGTGCTTCATTTTCAAGTAAGTCTCCTACCCACAAATCTTTCTGACATAAATTTGCAATGTAAAAGTTTTTTAATTCGTCTTTATACTTTCTAGATAGTTTAGCAAAATGAAACTTATCTTTACGTTTCATATAAGCATTTAAAGTAGCATCTACTTTACCATTGTATTTTATAAAATCGTAACTCTTGGTATGAAAATGTAATTTGATACCAAGATAGAGTAGATATGCATCATAACCTTCTCGACTCAACCATTTCTCCTATCTTGAGCTTGTTCTTTTTTCTTTTTCTCCAGTTCTTTATTTACTGGTCTTTGTTGTGTTTGTGGTTGTGCCATTTTCTTTCTCTCTTAACCAATCTCTATAAGGAACTGGATTTTCTGTTAGTTTAAAATACTTTTCGTATTCTGCTTTATTTTCTTTTGACTTAGTCATAGTATCAACCCAACCACTAGATGATTCTTGCCATCTTTTTGAGTTAATCATATAGTCGTGCCATAGTTGTTTCATTTGTAAACGATTATTTCTCCCATTGCCATACATTCCATTTATATTTACCTAAATATCTATAATGCTCATCTATAAAACTTTCTTTATTTGATTCATTACTCCAGACTTGTAATATATTAGGCCATTCTTTCCATGGATTCATTCTTTTATCGTATGCCCAATCTTCAAGATTAGATTCAAGATATTGCTCTTTGCAAACTTTTACAGCTACCGGATTATCTTCTGGATCGATAACATCTTGATATGGCCGTGAATCGTTTGTATATCCACAATGTTCTAATAAAAATATTTCAGCAGCTTGGCCTTGTTCACATCTCCAAATTAAATTATCAAAAGATCTTCCACTCATTTGAAATGATTTGTTTTCTTTTATAAGTAAAGCTTCTTCCATAGCTCTAATCTTCCATGTAGTTTGATCGATGTCAGTAAGAAAAAAATCCATTATAAACTATTCCTAAATACAAATTCAATTGCTCTTTCAGCTTCACGTTCCATGTCGCGTTTAGCATACCAATTACCTGTATCATTATCAAGATCACGACATATGTAAGCTACTTCTTTTGAAGTAATTGGATATCCACGACTCATAGCATTTCCAGCTGTTGATACCATAATTTGATACATTTTAGCATACCAACCACTACCTGTAATTTGTTTATATTCATCAATTTGTCTTTGATTTACAAATGGACAATCTCTATAAGATGTCCAAGAAAAATTAGTATTATTGAGAGAACTCTTTTTTCTTTCAAGTAAAGCTTCTTGTATTTTAGGCGGAAATTTATCGAACATTGTTTGATTTGGTTTTACATATTCATGTTTTGCCATGAGTTCCATAGGATTTATTACAGCTCCATCATGTTGAAAAATAAAATTAAAAGCTCCTTCATATTTTGAAGGAACATAATACATACGACTTAAATCTTTTGTTTGAGCATCAGCAATATCTCCAATTTCTTTATTAAGAGCAAACCAAAAATGCTTGATATCGTCTTTATTAACAAAATCAGTAAGTGGAAATACTAGTCTAAATTTAGGAGCTTCAAGTTTAGATGATGCAGTTGAATAACAAACATATTTGTATTGAGAATATTTCTTTTCAATATCTTCAATATCACCTATAAAATCATCTACATCAATTGCTGCCCAACCTCCCCAGAATGTCACATTATCATTTGATCGAGTTGAATCGTCATTATAAACTGCTGGACTGATAAGTGGAGCATCTGTTTTTTTCTTATACTTATCTTGACTTGCTAATCGATTTAGTATTGAAACAAAAGAAGAAAATGAATCGTAATCCATTCTCTTATTTGTTTTATTATCGTAAATACTATCGAATATCGTTAGGGAGATCGCCATAGTTTCCTTCATGATTAGGTGCTTCCCAGTCTTCTGGTTTAATTAAATCTGGTAATCCAAGTGGATTTGGCCTAGAAGGTTTTACACCTACTTCTTTCATCATATTAGCTTTAAGTACTTCCTTCCAAGCTTTATTTGAATCAATATTAAATGCGTCAAGAGTTCCAATTGCTACTACGCATAAATCAATAAGACCATCAACAATTTCTTCTGGATCGCCGGCCATGATAGCACGCTTTGTTTCATCTAATTCTTCTTGTAGAAAATCAGCTCTAAAATTTAAAAATTGATAGTGCTTATCTTTATTTTCTTTTACCCATTCACGAGTTTTATACTTTGTTTGCATGTCGTAAATGTCTTTTACCCAATCTGTCATTATGTTACTATTCCTTTGGTTGGTGTTACAAGTCCTGATTTCATAGTACGTATTTGTTGTACTAAGTCATCAACTGGATCAGCTAGAAACATAACAAATCTTTTATTTACTACATAACTATCTGATTTACAATATGCCATAAAAGGCATAAATCCTATTTTGCCTGGTTCAGGAGACATAAGCATATAACCATCTGAGATTTCAATTTCATCATCTCTTTCAATTACATTACCTATAACTTCTTCCCCGGAGCTTAGTCTTACTAATTTCATGTATTATCTCCTTCTCGATATTCAACTCGAGCTTTATCAAAAGTTTTTCTATCTTCCTTTTCCCATATGAGAGGCAAAGATTTTCCCTGTCTTTTTTCTTCACTAATATGTAATCCAACATAAAGAAGGATTAACATAATAGAAAATATAATAATTCCAACTACTATTTCAAACATATACATATATTATACCACATTTTCAGATGATTGTAAACGATTAATTCAAAATTAACCAAAAAAATCCTCCAGACTTGCTACTTCTTCATGATTCCAACCAACAGCATCTAGGACCGGTTCAATAGGATCTAGAAAAGTCTTTTTAAACTGAAGCTCATGATCGATATATTTTCGAAGTCCAAACTCCTCTGGCAAATAGTCTGGAAAAGCAATAACATTTTCATGAATTGCGTTTGGAGTTCTAAGATATACAAATTTAATTTTGTCTCCATTATTGATTGGCGTATATTTTTTATTGAGAGTCAAGTCATTTACAAGTTTATTATAGAGTAAAGAACCACGAACATGTATTGGTGTTCCTTTTTTGTAGATTGCATTTCGATCTTTGAATTCACGGACTTTACTTACGCCACGAGGAAAAGCAATCTCGTCTGGATCCAAAGTTTTAAAATAGTCTTTGAATTGTTGTATTGCTAATTGTACTGAAATTTCATCTTTTTCCATAATAACTTTAAATATATTTCTAAGAGCATCACGGCATGGCGCAGGAGTAGAAGACTTAATTGCTTCAATACCCATAATTTTAAGTTTTGGTTCTTTGTATCTTACGCCTTCATTATCATGCACATTGAGGATATATCTTTTCTTTGCTGTCCAAAGACCACGATCAGCGATTGCTTCACGTTTCATAACCATACGATTATCTACACCACCAAGCATGTCAAAAAGCTTTTGATAAGACTTTTCAAGTTCTGGTTCCAGAGCATCCTGACAAATTTTATCAAGAAAGTCGATAGGATTATTTGGTTCAAACTTCTTTACAAGATCGTCTAAGCATACATACAGCGAGTCGGTGTCGATTGCAATAACAAAGTCTTTCCATTCTCGGGTTTGTAACACTCTATTGAGATAGGCATTAATTGCATATTCGGCCCATCGAATTGTAAGTTGTCCGGTGAGGGTAATGGCTTCTGCAATTCTTTGATCGAAGAATCTGAAATATTTGTTGCCCATAGCACCATAAAGGCTATTAAGAAGAATTTTAATAGCCATCTGTTGATTTTCATTAATTGAAATGTCTCTTTCAATTTGATATAGCTCTTGCTTATCATTTTTATCTACCTCCTGAAGCTTACGTTGAGCTTCAATCATTTTTTGTTTAATTTCTACACGTTCTTTGTACATTTCATCAACTATAAACGGTACAATACCTTGCTTATCGATGTTAAAGTATTGGCCGTTTGCAGCTAAAGCTTTACCGTTTTTATTTGGTCTTTGAGAATTTGTAAGTACTTGTTCAATATCGAATTGGCCAATTTCTCCATTTGCAATAGTTTCTGGAGACATATTATACTGCATAATAATTGATGGATATAGACTGTTTAAGTCAAATGAAACTATATTATCATGTATACCAACATGAGGATCTTTTACAAATCCGCCAGGATACATTGTTTTGGTTTTATCTTCGATAAATGGAACTATAATATTATTTGCAAACAATCTGCGATATATGATAGTGTCCCATATCAGAGTAGTGCCAAAAGTATCGTTATAGTTAACACCACCTTTGTAAGCCATAGTTACGCAGAGAGTAATCAATCCAAGCTTATCTTCAAGACGGTCTACAAGTTCAACGTCTTTAATATTATAGTCAATGAATTTTTGATGATTGTTTTTATAAAGAGTATGAAGATTAGAATACTCGTCATAGCTTAATTTCTTTTCATTTAGAACAACATTGGCAATATGGTCAAGTTTGTACGATTCTTGTGGACCATAACTATATCCAAACTTTTGAAAAAGATCAAGATAATCTAATTGTGATATACCTTTTAAATCAAAAGCAACTTGAGTACGTCCTTTTTTTGTAATTTCTTGTCGATCAACTAATCCCCAAGGGCTGAGCTTTTTAGCAAAAGAATCTCCAAGCATTCTATTAATACGATTTACAAGATATGGAATATCAAAGAATCGAACATTCCAGCCAGTTACAATATCTGGACTTGAAGATTGTTGTGACCAATGCGTAATAAAGTTAATAAGTAAATCGTCTTCACGATCAAATTTACGATAGACAACACGATGAGTTTTCATATACGATTTACTAACATCAAAATCGCCAAGAGCCCAAATATAATACGTGTTGTCAATATTATTTTTGAGAGCAATTGAAATAACTCTGTGATCTGCTTTGTCAGGTTCTGGAAACCCATCATCAGAAGCAACTTCAATATCAATTGTTGTTACATTAATTTTGTTTCGATCAAAACTTATTTGACCAGGATAGTTGTCATTAATAAATGCTGGAATATATTTAGTGTTGCCAAAGATCTTTTTACCTGCTACGCTTTTGTTTGCTGTTACATACTCATTGGCACTTCGCATAGATTCGAATCTTTTGCCAGCATTAGCAATTCCAACTGGAGTACCATCTAGTGTCTTCCATTCTGTTGGAAGATTAGTAGATGTAAAAAGGATTGGTTCGTATTTGACTTTCTTTTCTATGCGTTGGCCATTTTCATAACCACGCAATAAAATCATATTGCCATAACGAGATACATTAGTATAAAATTTTGTCATCGTATATATTATACCACATTTTCAGTCAATTGTAAACGATTATTTTCATAAAATTGGAGGGGAGAAACCTCCCCTCCGGCCGAAACCTTAAAATTGGCTTAACCAAATTAGCGCTGGTGCCGTGCCTATACAGACTAGCCCAATGCCTAATGCGGTTAATAATTCAACTAAGGTCGTAGCGATATCTTCATGTTTTGCCATAAAGGCTTTTATTTGTGTCATGATTAATCTCCAGTAAAAAGTATTTCAACAATCTACTGAGTTTTCGCTAATTGAGAATTACCCCTTAAGGAATTCTTTCTTTGTTGATGCCCCAGCAGACCCTATTTTGATCTTCCTAGGACGCTTCTC
>CENP01239091.1_pt1 | contig 15700 bp, 13 predicted proteins | sample 361281 | NCBI WGS metagenome assembly CENP01 (sample SAMEA2591122, study PRJEB7988) | marine metagenome | biome: marine biome (ENVO:00000447); feature: deep chlorophyll maximum layer (ENVO:xxxxxxxx); material: saline water (ENVO:00002010), including plankton (ENVO:xxxxxxxx) | depth 70 m
TAGCGAGTCTTGGGGTATTAAAAATTTCACAAATAGCAATGGAGCGGCATACGGAGATTTAGATGGCGATGGAGATCTAGATTTAGTAGTTAATAACATTAATGCTCCAATCGGAATCTATAGAAACAATAGCTACTCAAATAATTATTTACAAATTAAACTTGAGGGTACAAAAAATAACCCACAAGCAATAGGGGCAAGAGTAAATCTTTATCATTCAGGTAAAATACAATCAAAGGAACAATTTCCGACACGAGGTTATTTGTCTACTATGAGTCCAATTCTTCACTTTGGAGTTGGTAATTTAAAAAAAATTGATTCCCTTGAAGTTAGGTGGGGAAATGGAAAAATTAGTACTCAAAAACAAGTTGATGTAAATCAGATCATAACTTTAAATCAAAAAGATGCTAAAATACTTGAAACAGTTAGGTCTGCAAAAAAAACTTTGTTTAAAAGAAAAACAAGTACTTTGAAATACACACATCGTGTGAAAGATGTATTAGATTTTAACCGACAAAGGCTATTACATTACCAACCTTCCTTTGAAGGACCAATAATAATTAAAGGAGATTTAAATCAAGATAATAAAGATGACATGATTATTGGAGGTGGGAAAGGACAAGAAATTAAAGTTTGGATACAGCAAATAGATGGAAAGTTTAAACAAAAAATATCTTTAGATTTCGTAAAAAATAAAGAGGGCGTAGTCAAGGGTTTAGAATTATTTGATGTAGATGATGATGGAGATCAAGACCTTTTTGTTTCTTATGGAGGCTACCATAACTTTAATGAAAATAGTGAAGAACTAAGAGATGTCATCTATTTGAATTCAGGCAATGGTAAGTTTAAAAAATTAACTAAAGTTTTTGTAAAAGAAGGAAGTGGAGTTGCTAAGTCTACAGATTTCAATCAAGATGGTTTACCAGACCTTTTTATTGCAGGTGATGTAATTCCTGGAAGTTATCCACTTCACTACCCTAATAAACTTCTTTTAAACGATGGGACTGGAAATCTAATTATAGATGAACAAAACACTGAAATTGTGAATAAGGTAAAGGGAATAGTAAAAGATGCTCTCTGGATAGATTTAAATTCTGATGATCTTGAAGATCTTATATTAGTTGGGGAATGGATGCCTATAACAGTCTTTCTTAACCAAAAAGGGAAATTAAAAAGACAATCAAATTATTTTTCAAATAAAAAAACTCAAAATGGATGGTGGAACACCATTGAAGTTGGTGATTTTAATAATGATGGTCTGAAAGATTTGATTATTGGTAATGAGGGATTAAATAATATCTTTAATGCTAAACCTAATCAACCCATTCAAATTCATTTTGATGATTTTGATCAAAATGGATCAATAGATCCAATACTTTCATACTATATCCAAGGAAAATCATACCCGCTTGCTACAAGAGATGAAATACTTGGCCAGTGGGTAGAATTAAAATCTACTTACCCTTCATATGAATCCTATTCAGAAACTGATCTAGAATCTCTTCTTAAAAATCATATTTCAGAGAACACGAAAATTTGGAAGGCAACTGAGATGAGATCTATACTTTTATTAAGTCAAAAAGAAAGTTATAAAGTTGAGGTTTTACCAGATGAAGTTCAAAGAAGTCCATTAAAAAGTATTATCATATCAGATTTAAATTCTGATGGAAATCAAGATATGATATTAGCAGGTAATCGTACTGAAAATGCGCTAAAAATAGGTAGGAATGAAGCTAACTATGGAACAATTCTGATGGGAAATGGTAAAGGTCTTTTTGAAACTCTTAAAGTTTTGGAAAGTGGTTTAAAAATTAGGGGGTCTGTTAGTTCAATGTTAGAGATCAATAAGACGCTTTATGTTGGTCGTTGTAATGATGAATTAATGATATTTAGTCGTAATGAAAATTAATTTATACGCCTTGAAGATAATATATTTTAAAGCTTTTATATTTATCATGTTTGTAATAATACAATGTGACCAAATTCCTGATAATATCCCCGAATATGAAGTAGCTGCAAAATGGGCTGACATGACATTATTCGTGACAAAAAATACACCTGCTAATTCCCCTACTTTTGCTTCAAGATGTCTTGGCTATTTAGGTTTAGCCCAATACGAATCAGTTGTTCACGGAGATGAAAATCATCAATCATTAGTTGGACAACTTAATCAACTTTATGAGCTCCCAACGCCGGAGGATGGAGCTGAATATAATTGGCTTATGGTTTTAAATCATTCCCAAAGTGCGCTTTTAAAATTAATCTATGTTCAAACTTCTGACAAAAACAAACAAAAAATTGATTCTCTAGAAAACAGAATACATAAAATTTTATTAAAAAAAACAAATAAGGCAACAGCTAATAGATCTTTTACTTTTGCGAAACATCTCGCAAAGAGCCTATTTGAATGGTCGAAATCCGATGGTGGACATAGAGCTTATTTAAGAAATTTTGATCCTAGTTATGTAAGAGAATCATTCCCTGGGTCATGGAAACCACCATTATTTGCCCAATCTTTTAGTCATAATCCATTACATAACTTTTGGGGAGAAAATAGAACTTTCTCACCCCTAAATAATAATTTAACGACTCCAAACTTTATTTCTTATAATTCAACTAAAGGAAGCTCTTATTTTAACGAATTTATTTCCGTGTATGAAAAAGAGAGAAACTTATCAGAAAAAGAAAAAGAGGCTGCAATCTGGTGGAGTGATGATCCTGATGTAACATTTAGTCCTGCGGGACATTTATATTTTGTAACCCAGTCTTTAGTTAGAAGTAAGAGGCCTGATTTAATATCGACTACCAAAACATTTGCTCTTGTAGGCATGTCTGTAGCTGATGCTTTTATAAAATGCTGGAAATGGAAATATCATTTTTTTTCAGAACGCCCTAACACCTTTATTCCAGAATTTATTGATCAAAAATGGGAGTCTTTCTGGCCTGATCCACCCTTCCCTGCATTTCCTTCTGGTCATGCCATACAAGCAGCAGCAGCTGCTAGAGCACTGCAAGATACATTTAAAAACAACACAATATTTATCGATAGTGCTCATGTAGGTAGAGAACGTGATCATATTAGAAATGTAGATTTTAAGGCGAGAACATTTTCCACTATCTGGGATATAGCCCAAGAAACGGCAGATTCTCGTTTTTACGGTGGAATACATACCCCTCAAGACAATAAAGTTGGATTAGAACAGGGCGTCATTATTGCCGAAAATATTTTAAATTTAAAATGGAAAAAATAAATTGATGAGAAGATATTTTTATTTTTTTATTTTTTATTTTTTAATTATTAACTCTTGGTGTCAGGGATTTGTAGACCACACAAAAAATGCTGGAATAAATCATTTTTTTGAAGTTTATGAAGGTATGTTTGGCGGAGGTGTAGCAGTTTTGGATTTCAATAATGACGGCTTTGAAGATCTCTACCTTACCGGAGGCATGCAAGACGATCAACTACTAGAAAATCAAAAGGATGGTACTTTTAAAAATGTTTTTCGTGAAGCTAATCTAGAAGCTGCATTAGAGTTTGTAACACAAGGTGTAGCAACAGCAGATTTTAATAGAGATGGGTGGTTGGATTTATTTATAACAACTATAACTACAAAAGGACAAAAGAAATCTATCCCTAGAGCTCGAAACATATTGTTCTTAAATCAAGGAGACGGGACCTTTAAGGATCAAAGCCTAGCTTTTGGAATTGAAGGAGCTGAATCATTTAGCACAGGGATAAGCATTGGTGATTTTAACCTTGACGGCTATCCAGATGTTTATGTAGGCAACTATTTTACAGACTATGATGGAGGTTTAAAAGAGATAAGTGATGCTACTATTGTAAATGCAGGTAAAACAGCTAAAGGATATTTATATGAGAATAAAAAAGGAAAAAAGTTAGTTGAGGTTTCAAAAAAATATGAACTGAATCACAGGGGTTTTAGTTTTGGAGGAATTTTTACTGACTTTGATAATGACCATGACCTTGATCTTATTATTAATAACGACTTTGGATACAAAGCAAAACCAAATTATCTTTTGGAAAATTTATATCCCAAAAAAAAATTCAAATATGTAGAAAAAACTTATAAAATGGATTTAAGGATAAATGCAATGGGAGGGGCAACTGCTGATATTAATGCTGACGGATTCCTAGATTATTTCATCACTAATATACGCTTCAATCGTTTTATGATTCAAAATCCAGAAGAAAATATTTTTATCGATAAAGCCGAAACCTTGGGGACACAATTTTTTACCATAAGTTGGGGAGCTAATTTTAATGATTTTGATCATGACGGAGACATCGACCTTTTTGTATCTAATGGGGATCTAAATCCAAACTGTGTGCCTATGTACAATTTTTACTTTGAAAATGAAAGATCATTTTATAAAGAAAATAGTTCTAAATATGGACTTAAGGACTACGGTGTAGGTCGAGGTTCTGCTGTTTTTGATCTAGAAAATGACGGAGATATGGATATTTTAGTGATTTCACAAAAACCAATTAGACCCTATGGTCCTCCTTCAATTACTCGACTGTATAAAAATGTTATGGCAACAGGAAATTATTTAAAGGTGAAGTTGAAAGGAAATGCATCTACTCCCTCGGCTTTTGGTTCAAGGATTAAACTATTTTCAGATTCATTATTCATAAACCATGAGATTGATGGTGGCAATACTTCTCACCTATCACATAATAGTAGAATAGGACATTTTGGTCTTGGATATAGAAATACTATCGATTCACTTCAAGTTGAATGGCCAGGAGGTAAAAAACAAGTGCTTTATAATATTCCTGTTAATCAAACACTTCAAATTGAAGAAGAAGAAACCTTTAAAGAAAGTAACGATAAATCTTATTTGTGGATCTTTATTATAATAATTTTTTTAGGATTCTTTTTATTATTAAACTATAAAAAACAACTAAGAAATTAAATTGTAAATTACAGTGCTTTACAAGAAAATGATTATTGATGATGAAGAAAAAAATATTAAGCTATTTAATCCTCCTTTTATTTTGTTACTGCCAAAATGATCAATTTACTGAGGAACTATACTTTCGATTAAAAACAGAGATTTTACCAATTGAGGGTGGAACTATAGCTCTTGAGGATGGTCTATATAAATCTAGTACTGTAAGAACTATTCATGCTAAACCAAATGAAGGATGGATTTTTGACCGTTGGGAAGGAATTATAAGTGGTTTTAACAATCCCACTGATATCATTTTTTATGGAGATCATGATATACGTGCAGTATTTGTCCGAGATACATTTGGAATTCGGACATTAGCTGGCGGTAAGGGTAAAGGTATAGAAATGAATCAATTTAACTATCCAACTGGTATAGCAGTCGACAAAGATGAAAATCTTTATGTAAGTGATATGAACAACCATAGAATCCAGAAGTGGTTAAAAGGCTCTACAGTTGGTATAACTATTGCTGGAGGGAATGATTATGGTTCTGAATCAAATCAACTGAATAAACCCGGTAAAATAGTTTTGGATGGATTGGAATCAATTTATATAGCAGATACAGAAAATCATCGTGTTCAAAAATGGTACAAAGGAGCGACTGAAGGTGAAACTGTTGCTGGAGGAAATGGCCCAGGAGATAATCTTTATCAACTTAATACTCCTTATGGAATAGCTTTAGATAAAGATGGATTTTTATATATTTCTGAAATCGAAAATCATAGGGTTATACGTTGGAATCCAAATACTAAACAAGGAAAAGTAGTTGCTGGAGGAAATGGTCCGGGATTAGAATCCAACCAACTTACACACCCCATGGGAATAGTATTAGATGATGATAAAAATCTTTATGTTGCTGATACATATAATCACAGAGTACAACTCTGGACTCCTGGAGCAATAGAGGGTGTTACTATTTTAAATTTTAATGATATTGAGTTCGAAAGTATTAATTATTTTTCAGGTATTACAATAGATAAAAACAAAAAACTCTATCTTTCAGACTACGAAAATCGTCGTATAATTGAGTTTGACTTAATAGACAGAAGAATGGAAATTGTTGCTGGAGGAAATAATGACGGGTCTGCAGCCAATCAATTGTCACATCCATTTCAAATAATATCAAAAACTGATGATTTCATTTTAATTGCAGATGCTAAAAATAATAGGATTCAAAAATGGAAACTCAATTAATGAATACGTCATTTGTGTCCCTTCTAAATGTTTTCTTTTTAAATTATAGTTTCCGACCAGTTGAAGACAATAGCCTAACACAATAGTTTGTTATTTTCTAATTGGAGATATTGAATAATTAAAACTTAAATTTCCTGGTTTAATTTTGTACTGTTCATGGGGTTGTGCACCCCAACTATTATCACCTCCAACACCCATCTGCTTATAGTTAATATTTAAATTAATAATTGGTCGTCTAATAATATCGTAGGTGTGAGTTTGTGTTTTCCTATTCCCTCCATCAAAATCATCATTATATTGGTGATGTGAACTAAATTCAAAAATATTAGAAGCTTCTATTATAATACCGTTACCATTCTTATTTGTGAGCGAAATCCACCTTGTATCAGTTCTGTTACCGTTCTCTTGTGGTCTTATATATGGAAAATACATTTGAAAAACTTTATAATTATAAACTCCTAAAAGGGCAGATGTTTTCCTGTCTTGATAATTTTCGTGTGGTCCACGTCCGAACCATTTGATATTATCGTAAGAGTCATTAATTATAAAATTAGTGCCGAATAGTGGAAGCATTGGTAGTTTTTTAGATATCTCTGATAAAGAAGTTTTGACATTAATTTTACCATTAGTACTTACACTATATATCAATTCAACAAATCCCTTAACATCTGGCATATAATACCTGGTCTTCACTTCTACTCCTTGACTTTTAAGATTTTTAACCTTAATATTTTCAAAGTCTTGTTTTTTTGATGCTTTCTTCCAAGCCCTAAGTTTAAAAGGCATTGAAAAGCCATAATCATTATCAATTGGGGCACGCCAAAAGTTTGGTTTTATCCCTTGTAAAATTATATTCTCTTTGCCATAATTTATCTCACTTAATCTTCCATTTTCTTTATTAAAAGATATTTTAAAGCTTTCACCATTTAAATCAATTCTATTTTTATTTTGAGTAATTTTAATAGATTTTTTATTAAAATTTTCATTTATGGTAATCTTGTTTTCTCCGAGAAAAAATTGATCATAAGCAACTATATAATCTTTGGGAATTAAGCCTTGATGAAATTTCTTTTTTGCATAAATATTAAGGTGATATTCCCCTAAATCATGCAAGTCTGAAATATCTATTTTTATAAGTTTTGATTTGTGGGGTAATAAATCAAATTCTTTTATTCTACCCTTAGAAATTTGATTACCATTTCGAAGTAGTTTCCAATCAAAATAGAATTCATTTAAATTTTTGAAATCATATTTATTTGAAATCAAAAATTCCCTATTTTCTATATTCTTAATATTAAATTTAATACTCTGATATACTTTTTTTACTTCCCTAAGAGAAGGGTGTGGGGATCTATCAGGATTGACAAGACCATTATTACAAAAGTTTTCATCGTTTTGAAAATTTTCACCCCCTAAATCTCCACCATATGCCCAATATTCTTCTCCTTCCTCATTTTTTGTTAAAATTCCTTGATCAACCCAATCCCAAATAAAACCACCTTGTAATACATCATATGACTCAATCACATCCCAGTATTCCTGAAGGTTTCCAACACTGTTGCCCATGGCATGAGAATATTCACAAAGAACTAGTGGACGAGTTGGACTATTTTCTGCATAATTTTTTATCGTTTTAATTGAATGATACATCGGGACATGAATATCGGTATTAAGAAATTCAGTGGATCCTTCATATTGAACTGGTCTGGAATTATCATTATTTTTCAACCATTCATAAGTTGAGAAGAAATTTTCTCCATTCCCAGCCTCATTTCCTAAAGACCAAATGACTATTGAGGGATGATTTTTATCTCTTTCAAACATTCTTATTGTTCTATCAAGATGCATTTTTTTCCAATTTTTTAAATAAGCTGGATGCTTACTTTGTTTTTCCTTTCTATTTTTTATAGCATATTCGCCTCCATCTGTAGTGTGACCCATTCCATGTGTTTCAATATTTGCCTCATCAATTACATAAAACCCGTATTTATCACACATTCTATAAAAAAACGGATTCTTTGGGTAGTGACTACATCTAATCGAATTAATATTATTCTTTTTCATTAACTCTAAATCTTTTTTAAGAAGTTCTTCACTGACAGTATGACCTGATTTTTGATCGTGGTCATGAAGATTTACACCTTTCATAAGAATAGGTTTCCCATTTACTAAAAATTGATTGTTCTTTATTTCTATATTTCTAAATCCAATACTAATTTTTGTTGCTTGAACTTCTTCTCCATTAATTTCTATCAAAAGATCGTATAGGTATGGGGATTCTGCATTCCAATGTTTTACATCTGGGATTAATTTTTCAAAAGTTGAATTATTAACACCAAGATCTAAGTTCAAATCTTTCTCTTCTTTAAATATTTCTTCTTTATTATCAAATATTTTTACTGTAATTTTTGTTCCACTAGTTTTTAAAGAATTGTTATCTATTTTTAGATCTAACTTAAAATCTCCATCATTATATTGGTTTATTAAGTCAGATTTTACCTTGAAATCTTTTAGACTAACTTTATTTTGAGCATATAAATAAACATCTCTTTCAATACCGGATAATCTCCAAAAATCTTGATCTTCCATATAGCTGGCGTCAGACCATCGCATTACTTGAACAGAGAGTTTATTCTTACCCTTTAATAGATAATTGGTAATATTAAATTCTGCTGGGGTTTTACTCCCCTCGCTATATCCAACCCTTACACCGTTTAACCAAATATACATGGCTCCACTAACTCCTTCAAAATGAAGATATATATCCTTACCTGACCAATCATCTGGAATTTCAAAAAATTTAATATATGATCCATTGTTATTTTGTTCATGTGGAATAAAGGGAGGGTTTGCAGGAAACATATATTTTTTGTTTGTATAAAAAGGAATTCCATATCCTTTTAATTCCCAATTTGATGGGGTTTCTATTAAATCCCATTTAGAAAAATCATATTCATTATCATAAAATCCTGTAGGTCTAGATTTTACATCATTTGAATAATAAAAATGCCACTTACCATTTAAAGATTTATAATAAGTTGAGTTTTTCCAGTCCTCATTAAGTAAAGCTTCTTTACTGGTTTTATAACTGTAAAATGTTGCTACAGGTTCCTCTCTATTTATCTGAAATATTTCAGGATTTTCCCATTCGGGATTATTCCATACTATGTCATCAGAATAATTAAATTGAACCAGATCGTCATCTTGTGATAAAATATCCTGGGGAAAAAATATAATGCAAAAAAATAAAACATTTATTATACTTTTCAAAAATTCATTTGAAATGTTATTTTTTAATCCAACAGAAAATAGGATTATTAAAATTCTATTCATGTTAATTTTATTCATTTTAAAAGTTACAAAAAAAAATATCTATTGTAAAGAGTAATTAGTATTGGAATTTTATCTTTTCCATGTACCTCCATACTTATAGCAGGGATTTCCTTTTTTTACTTTTAGCAAACATAGTTTACAGGTGAAAATCCAGTCCTGACTTTCCTTAAACTTTATTCGATACATAATTTTGAAATCCTTATTGCAAATTTTGCAGAGTTTTTGTCTCATTCATCAGACTTTTTCTGCTGAGACTTTAAAAAAATTAAATAAAATGAAAATAACATTATAATAAATCCAGTTATTGTGAGAATGTATTTTCCTAAAAAAATATCATCAGCCATTGAAATAAAAAATCCTACAAAGAAAACTCCAATATTATTTTTAATCAGATATTCTTTCATGAAACTATATTAAAGCTTTTTATTTCCTCTTTAAAAAAGTACTCAATTTGTATAGGTTGGCAACAAACTTCACAATCCTCAATATAATTTTGCATATCATCTGAGCTTTCTAATAGCATTGAAATTTGCTCCCAACAATGAGGGCATGTAAAAAAATGTTCTATCATTTGAAGACTTTAATTAAATAATAAATTCCCAAAAAACTTATACCTGTGATTAATATTTTGTCTGCATACTGCCAAGACATTAGTTTAAATAGACAAGCAAACAAAGTGATAGAAAATCCTAAATATTTTAGTTTAATCATTTATAAGTTTATTTATAGCTTCAATCAATTAATCTAACTAAGATTTTCAGTTAATAACATATATTAGATTTATAATTTTTCTATTAAGTATTGTGGGTGTTGAGGGATTCGAACCCCCGACTTCTACCCTGTCAAGGTAGCGCTCTAAACCAACTGAGCTAAACACCCAAAATTTTATTTTAATGATTTATAAACAGCCCTTCTGAATTCTTTTTGAGTGTCAATATTAGAAACACTTTGCCTGGATCTTGAAAGAAAAATGGCAAACATGTTTTTTTCTGGATCAATCCAAAAATGAGTATTATGATATCCAGACCATCCATATATTCCTTTAGAAGAGTTTGTGCCATCTATCTCTTGATCTTCTAATATAAATAGTGAAAATCCGTAGAAAAAACCTAATTTTCTTGTATCTGCATATTCTTCATGAGGATAAGATTTAGAATGTTTTCTAGTCATTAAATTAATACTGTTCTGACTTATAATTTTTTTACCATTAAATGAGCCCCCATTTAGAAGCATTTTACAAAAATTTGAATAATCACCTAAAGTTGAAATTAATCCTTCCCCACCAAAATAGGCTTCATTATTTTCTTTGTAAGACAATTCATTCAGCTCATAAGTAAATCCTTTTAAGGCCCCAGTATTTATAAAAAGGGGTTGGAATCTTTTTCTTTCATCATCTGTTAGATAAAATTTTGTTTCGCTCATTTCAAGCGGATCAAATAATTCTTTTTTTAAAAATTCATAAAAGGTTTGATTTGAAACAACCTCAATAACTCTTCCAAGTACAGCTTGATTTATACCATAAAAATATTTTGATCCAGGCTCAAATTTTAAAACGATTTCTGAGAGGTCATTTGTAAAATCTTCCAAGTTGTCATATTTGATTGAATTTGTATATCCATAGCCATATCCTGGATTACCATAATAACCAAAACCAGATCTATGTGCAAGAAGGTCTATGATTTGTATTTGATTTTCACAAGTCATATTTCCACTTTCAGTTTCACAAGTCATATTTTTCAATACTGGAATATATTTAGAGACATTATCAGTTAATTTAATGAGACCCCTTTCTAAAAGAATCATTGTTGCAACTGTTGTTATAGGTTTTGACATCGACCATATAGGGAAAAGAGTTTCCTTGTAGGGTTTGTAACTTTGATTAGATATGTTTTTGTCTCCTTCTTTATTAGAGTTTTGAATATTATAAAATATTGTCTTTGAATCTTTATAAACCATTACAACATTACTTCCAGTTATCTCATCATCAATTAGTCTTTCCTGAAGAAGTTTAATTTCATTAAATTGAGAAAAAGAGATAGATTGAACAAAGAGTAAAAGAAAAACAATTTTTTTCATTTTTTTTATTAAATTTTTTGTGCGGCGATAATGTTTATCAAATTGGTCTAAAAGAAATTCAATTGAAGGTTATATACCACAGGGTTTATAATGGACTTTTAAAATTTATGTTTTTAAAGGTGGTTGTAAGAGAATTCTTAGTTATTAAATATCTGATTATTGTATACTTAGAAAACGTCCTTTTTTATCTCTCCTTTTCTCTCTGGCTTGAGCTCTTTTAAACTGAACACGAGTATATCTTTTTCCGTCTATAAAAACGGAATCTACTCCATCAGGAAAAACAAAATTTATTATGCGTCTGGACATAATCAAAAATAAAAAATTATTTTAATTATTAGGTCTTTTGGTTGTTTAATTTAATTTGAAATTAAAAAAAAATTATTGGCTTTTTCGCTTCCAAATTTGTGTTCTACCCAGCAATGAAAAGCCAAGATAACCTCTTACTTTTAATGTGTTAATATCTTCTAAATTTAAATAACAATCATATACTTTTCCAGTCTTAGGATCCATAATGGTTCCATCCTCCCACACATCGTCAACTAAATTCAAATCCTTCACAATTACGAGCCCTGCAATAGGTTTATTTTTTTCATCTCCCCTACACTCAACACAGAGCTTCCCCTGATCTTCTGGTAGAAGTAGCCGAACAATTTTTCCATAAAGCTTACCCTCTTGCTTGTATATTAAAACTTCCGATTTTTCTTTACCAGTTTTATCATCTTGGGTAATCCATAAACCTTCTAGTGAAGTGGGCTGATATATATAAGATAGAAGAGCTGTTATAACTAAATAAAATTTTATCATAATATCATGAGTTTGTTTTTTATTAAAATTATAAAATCTATCCTTATTTTAGTGTTTTAATATTTTAAAAATGATATCATTTGTAAAACGTTTCAAATTCGTTATTATCTTATTGCCCCTAGCTTTATTTATTTCTTTTTTAGACAAAAAAGTAATACTAGGTTTTTTATCTTCCAATGAGGTCCCAGATCATTATCTTTTTTTAGGCTCTTTGGTTATTGTTATTTGTGTTTTAATCTTTGCTGTGCTTCGTTTTGATAAAAATTTAAATTCATAATCTATAATTTCATAAAAAATATGAAACATATAAAAATTAGTGACATTGAGGATATGTCAAAAATCTATCGTCTTAATTTAATCAATAGTGTTACTGGATACAAATCAGCTCATCTAATCGGTTCGCAAACATCAAAAGGGATTACAAATCTAGCTATATTTAGTTCTGTTGTTCATCTGGGAAGTAATCCTGCATTAATTGGATTTATAATCAGGCCCACAACAGTTCCAAGGCATACCTATTCTAATATAAAGGCTACAGGTACATTCACTTTAAATGCAATATCAAAAAAACAAATTGCAGATGCTCACCACACTTCAGCAAAATATCCTGAAAATATTTCTGAATTTGATAAAACCAATCTAGAAATAGAAAAAAAGAATGATTGGAATGCTCCCTACGTTAAAAAATCTCCAATTCAAATGGGCTGTCGCTATCAGAACGAATATCATATTAATGAAAACGATACTATAATGATTGTTGCAAGTATAGAACATCTGTATGTTTCAGAATCATTACTTCTAGAAGACGGTTGGGTCCAACTAGACAAAGGAGATGTTATTACTATTAATGGGCTTGATGGGTATGCAGCTCCACAACTTTTAGAACGATTCCCTTATGCAAGACCCAAAGCATAAAGTGAATTCAAATAAACTCCAACAAGCATGGCTCTCCTATGCTTTGTCCAAAAGTGAAGCCATCCCTTTAATACTGAAGCAATTAGAAAAAGAAACTTATCAAAAAGTATTACAACCTAGAATGTTAAGCAGTCCACTTCAAGGGAGGTTGTTAAGCCTTTTGTCACAGCTTATTCAACCAAAAAAAATTTTAGAAATTGGAACTTTCACTGGTTATGCGAGTCTTTGTTTAGCTGAAGGTCTAAAAGAAAATGGAGAACTTCATACAATAGATTCTAACGAAGAGTTGATAAAATTTCAAGAAAAATATTTTTCTATGAGTCATTATTCCAAAAATATTCACACCTACTTGGGTCTGGCTTTAGACATACTCCCTAAGATTAAAGGTATGTTTGATTTAGTATTTATTGATGCAGATAAGGTAAATTATGACAACTATTTTGAACAGGTGCTACCAAAAACTAGAAAGGGGGGATTAATTATCTCAGATAATGTGATGTGGAGTGGAAAAGTAATTCAAAAGGCTGATCAAGATGATTTAAGTACAATTGCCCTTCAGACCTATAATTCAAAGCTCAAATCTGATCCACGTGTTAAAACAGTTTTACTTCCTTTTAGGGATGGCTTAAGTTTGAGTTGGGTTCGTTAAAGGTCACGCTTTATTGAGTCTCCTAAGTCAGTAAAATCTTTTTTTACTTTATCAACTTCCTTCTTAAAATCCTGAGTTAAATTTTTTGTGGGGTTTTGGATATCAACATCTGCACTTTTTTGGATTTCACTTTTGATATCATTAGTAGCTTGACGTACTTGTGTCATCCCTTTAGCCAATGTTCTTGCTATAGAAGGTATTTTATCTGCGCCAAATACTAATAAAACAATAAAAAAAACAAAGACGATTTCAGCCCCACTTATAAATAAAAACATTTTTTCTGTTTTTACACAAAGATATAAGGTTTAAAAAAAAATACCTAAACCTAAATTAGAAAGAGTATTTTGATTTACTATCCTTTAATTTTTTCTTTAAATTTTTCAAAATCTGAGGGTGCCTCTTGTTTTGGCCAATTGTTATTATCCATATTAACATCTGCGGTTTCAAAATCAGGATCAATTGTTACACCAATTAATTCTTTATTTGAAGTAATTATTTTTGTCACACTTGAATCGTTTTTTCTCCATAATTGGGCAGGATAAACTAAACGTTCTGTACTTCCGTCAGAATATTTATATTCAACTATTAGTGGCATAACCAGGCCTCCTGGTTTTTCAAACTCTACTTCATAAAAATATTTGGGTATCTCAGTTTTAATATCTATCTCTTGTTCTAATAAATAATCCTTTAAAATTTCAGAGTTTTCAATAGAATTTTTATTAATTAAATTAGGATTAAATGACTCACTGTCTTGATCAATTTTAAATACTAAATCAGGTAAGTTTTCTAAATCGTATCCATAGGATTCTAATTTAGATTTCGCCTTTTGGTCTGGTGAATCAGAAAAATAATATTGATTAACATTTTTAACTCCAATATCAACTACATCTGTAGAGTAAAACCAACCTCTCCAAAACCAATCTAAATCAATAGCTGATGCATCTTCCATAGTTCTAAAAAAATCTTCTGGAGTCGGGTGCTTAAACATCCATCTTTGTGAATAAGTCTTAAACGCATGGTCAAAAGCTTCATGCCCCATGACAGTTTCCCTTAAAATATTTAAAGCTGTAGCAGGTTTTGCATAAGCATTAGGCCCCAATTGATATACATTTTCAGGATTAGACATTATAGGTGCAATGAAATCTTGATTCCCCGCCATATATGGTACAATCTTGGTAGCTGCTCCTCTACGTGAGGGATATTTCTCGAGACCACCAATTGATTCAGGGTATGAATTCCCAAAGTCTTGCTCAGTCAAGTATTGTACAAAAGTATCTAAACCTTCATCCATCCATCCCCATTGGCGCTCGTCTGAATTAACTATCATAGGAAAATAGTTGTGTCCAACTTCATGAATGATCACGCTAATCATTCCAAACTTGGTTCGATCAGAATAAGATCCATCTTCTTCAGGTCTCCCGAAATTAAAACAAATCATAGGATATTCCATACCTATATTTCTTGCATGAACTGAAACTGCTTTTGGATAAGGATAGTCAAAGGTGAATTTTGAATACGTTTTAAGAGTTTGAATAACAGCCTTAGTTGAGTACTCCTCCCATAAAGGGTTTCCTTCTTTTGGATAAATAGAAACTGCCATTACTTTATTATCGCCAACATTGACTGCCTGGCGTTCCCAAATGAATTTTCTAGATGAAGCAAATGCAAAATCCCTAACATTTTTTGCTAGAAATCTCCAAGTACTTTTCACTTTTGAAAATGATGACTCTTTGGAAAGAACTTCTTGTTGATT
>CENP01239039.1_pt1 | contig 15688 bp, 10 predicted proteins | sample 361281 | NCBI WGS metagenome assembly CENP01 (sample SAMEA2591122, study PRJEB7988) | marine metagenome | biome: marine biome (ENVO:00000447); feature: deep chlorophyll maximum layer (ENVO:xxxxxxxx); material: saline water (ENVO:00002010), including plankton (ENVO:xxxxxxxx) | depth 70 m
CAAATGAATTACACTGTAATAGGAGATAATGTTAATTTGGCCTCAAGGTTATGTTCCCACGCGAAAGCAAATCAGATTGTAATATCAAAATCAGCCTACGAATTACTATCCAACAAGAGCGGATTTTTAAAGAAAAGTCCTATACAAGTAAAAGGCAAAAGGGATAAAATTGACAATTGGGTTTTTGAAGTTGACTAGCTGGCTTTTTTGATCACTACTATGGTAATATCATCTGGATTCATTTTACCGTCGGCCCAAGTCTCTGACATATCGACAAGCGCATCTTTTATTTTATCAGCTGATCCATCACAGTTGCTTTCAATGCACTCCAATACCTTTTGATAATCCAATAGAATATTCTCTGGATTGGGAAGTTCAGGCAAGCCATCAGAAATCATGACCATAACATCTCCCTTTTTAAAATCTTTTTTGACACCTTCAAATCTTTCACCTTCTATTCCTCCCAATGGCAAATTGGGAACAAGAATTTCTTCCACCAAATCTTTTTTGGAATTATAATAATAGGTTGGTGGCATAGCAGCAGAGGACAATTCAACAGAGCCATTATTCATTTTGGCAACACTGAGGCTCATCCTTAACCTTCCAAAATTTACCCGTTTCACAATTGAGTTTAAGTTATCTAAAATAGAACTGGGGTCTGCCATCTCTATTCCATTAAGACCTGCTTTGGTAACCGAAACCATTATCCCCGATACAACTCCATGACCAGTAGCATCTCCACAGACAACAAATAATTCATTATTATCATTTTCAATAAAGTCGTAATAATCTCCTCCAACTTCCGTTGCTGATTTTAAATAAACACTTATATCATAATCTTTTCTTATCGGGATTGACTTGGGAAGTAGACTATTTTGCAATTTTCTTGCCTCCTCTAATTCTTTGTTTCTTCTTTCCTCCTCTGATTTTTTTGAAGCTGATTTCTCCCTCCATCTTGAATAAAAATAAATTCCAAGAATCGACAAAATTATATAGGCTATGATAGACTCTGTTCTTTGATACCATGGGGGTAATTTGAAAATATTTAGTCTAACAATATTTTCACTTTCAATACCACTCTTATTTACAGCTTTTATAATTACCTCCGAATTGTAATTAGGAAGTGATTGAAGTCTCAAAATATTATTTTGACCAATTGATGAAAATTCATTTTCGTTTGAATTTAGACTGTAAAAATATTCAACTTGATCTCTTTTAACTTTATTATTTGTAAAGAGCTCAATTTCTATAAATTTGTCTAAACTGCCCATTTCAATATTATTATTTTCAATTAAGGCTAGCTTAAACTCCCTCGAATCAGAGAAAATTTTCGTATTTAGGATAGAAACTTGGTAGGGTTTATCGTCGAATAATATATCACTTGTGTCCAATGACAAAATTTTATCATTACCGATAATCTCAACTAAAATCTCGCTTTGATCTTCATTAAAATCCATGAATTCATCATCACCCTCCTCAGTATTTGGATCATCCAAATAAAGTCTTATCGGGTCATCATTAAACAAAAGAAGATCTAATCCATCTGACTTCTTAATTTCATACTTAAACGACTTATTGTTACTCTCACCAAAATAGTTAATTCCTTTCCCAGTAAGTATCCATAGATATTCTTTACCAAATTCAGCATCAAAAATATTGTTAGAAAGCAAACCATGATCAGTACTGATTTGTTTAAAGATAGAATCATTTTGAGTGTAAACAAATAGACCGTCTCCCATGGTAGATACAAGTACTTTATTTAATTTCCTGTCGTAATTAATTTTATTTACAGAGAAAGAAGTAAGTTTTTTTGGATTAATTGTATCGGTTGAAAATAATTTAACATCACTATTTAAGTTATTTTTAAAAACATGAAGCCCAGTCTCTAAATTGGCAACCCAAAGATTATTTTCAACTTTTTCAATATCACTAAAACCTCTAGGAAAATTCTTATTGAACAGTTCGTCATGATTATATCCTTTAAAGGACTTTTTATTGAGATTGAACGTATATATACCTTCTTGGTAGGATAGGTACAGATTGGGGTTAACGAAATCTAATTTGGTAAAGAAAATATTTTCTGGTAAAGAATACGATTTAACTGAAAAGTTGTTTAAATCCAAAAAATGGAGATCTAAACTGGACAAAATGGCCAAATTATTCTCACCATAAAATACTATTTTTTCGCCAAATTTAGGTGAATTGTTGAGTTGAAAAAGAGACTCATCACTCATAAATGAATTAAGTGGTATACTTAGATTTTTTTTGTTATCAATCAAGGTAACATTATAACGATCAACAATTATAGATCTATTGGTATCAATTCGTTTATAAAAATTAATTTGTGAATTTTCTTTTAATCGGTTTTTTCCCAATACATTTTTGACACTAAAGACAGAAGTTTGAGGCTTATCGAAGAATAGTCCATTTATGGTTGATAGGATTAAGTTTTCATCACTATCTACACAAATATTATTTACAGAATATTCATTAGAAAATTGATCTATTTTTTTTCCAAAAAAATTGAATTGAATTACATTACTTTCATAATTACTCCAAATGAAAAGACTGTTTTCTGTAAGAGAAATTTTATTCATTTGAACCTCTGAGTTATCATACAAATTTATGTAAGAGGTTATCTTTAGTTCTTTATCTAATGTCAACCTGTGTAAAGATTCATCTGTTAGAACAAAGACATAAAATGACAAATTTTCATTCCCTTGAATATTTTCCTCTAAACCCTCAACATACTGACTTTGATCAATTATAACAAGATCATAGATTTTTGTAGTTTGAAATCTATTAATTTCTCTTATAGAATTTTTTTCTATATCCAAAATTTCAAGACCATGATTTCTTCCAATCATTACATGATTGTTATTTAAGTTATATATAGAATTTATTTTCTCTTTTGTTTTTTGGTCTGAGAATTGAAATCTTTTGAAATTGTGTGTTTTGGAATTGAATAAATTCAAAACCTGATCAGCAGCAACTAGAAAATCACCTTTCTGATTCAAGAGCTTAATAGTCTTTTGCCTATTTTCAAAAGAAAATGCATTTGAAGATATTGTGAAGGGATTGAGGGGATCAGTTTTAAAATGATCTAATATGTCAAAATTTCTGTCTAGTTGAAAGATTCCATTTTGAGAAGTTGTAACATAATATAATTTATTGACCTCATCATGTAAAATAGAAACAGGATAAGAAATCTTTTTTCGAGTAAAATCAAATGATTTTCTATTGAAAATACTCAATCCGTCTTTACTAATAAAAACCAAATCTTTATTTTCCAATTCGATTATGGATGAAATCGAATTGTTTAGTATAGATCTTTTGTTAGATAAAACCGAGAAAAATGTGTGTACATTATTACCATCAAACATATTTAAACCTTCTTTGGTGGCAATCCAATACAAACCATAGGAATCAACAATAGTAGTATTAACGTTTTTAGAGGTGATTTCGTAATCAAATTCCGCTAACTTTTGAGCCTGAATCTGACTGTAAAAAATTAGTGTTAAAAAAAATGTTGACAGAATATTATTCATTAATTAGAATTACAATGTTTCCAATAAATTTCTAGACCTAACAATTACAAAATCATTAAAAAAATTCTCCAATGGAGGCATTGACGTTATTTTTTCAAGTAAAGATTTTGCTTCCTCGTCTTTTCCTAAATTCAGAGCTGCTTGCGCTAAAAAATATTGGTGATATGCGAGATAAAAATTGTTATTAGTAAAAATTTCATAACCTTCCTTAACATTGCCTTTTAGAACTTCAGAAATTGCGTCAATCCACAATGTTCTATCGCCAGTCCTTTGTTCTTTTTTGGCATGAAGCATGCCTGAATAACTGTGGTCCCCTATAATAGTGTTAAGCCATATAAAATTATTTTCAGACCATCCAGGGGCCATAGTTCTCCACATATTTCCTCTCCAATTTTGATCTCCAGGGAGTGCATTTATTTTTTTTCCTAACTCAGGATCGTTTTCATCGAAGCCAAAGTAGTCCATGAGGTCATGCGCTGCCTCAGCATATTTTTTTAATGATTCTTTAGTTCGCATAGATTGATTAGCATGAGCATATATAACTGATTTGTAAAAATTCAATCCCACTCTACACTTCAATATGTTTTCCTCAGATAAACCAAATCCTCCCATACTTACTGCAAATTCATCAATTGATTTAATGGCTTCGAGATATTTTCCATTGTAAACATGAATGGAAAAAAGATCAAAATAAGTGTCAATCAATTGTTGGTCGTCTTCGGCACTATCCAATGCCAGTTTAAATGACTCAATTGATTCTTTTATTTTTCCACCATTAGAATATATACCTGATAGGACCCTGTAATGTAAATTTAAATTTGATGAAGCATTTTTTTTACTAATTTTAATTGCCTTTTCGATTAGATCAATTGCTCGGTCTAATCTTTTTTGATCTGTGAAGTTGAACGAGTTGGAGTATAGTTTTGCAGCTGTAGATAAAATTTTTGTGTTATCAGGAAATTTTTCAATTATAATGGTTAAATCTTTGTCAAAATCTGTATAAAAATTTTCATCCTTTTTTAATTGTAAAATTTCATCTTGACGGATATATTTATACTCCATAAGATTATAATATGGTGTGTAATAACTAGGATCAAGATCTATAGCTTGTTTAAAAAATTCTATAGATTCCATAGAAGTTTTTCCGTTATATTTATGACCAATAAGATTTCCTTTAATATTAAATATTTCAGGAATATCAGTATAAATATCCTCTATTGTATTAAATAAATTTTTTCTTTCTTGATTAGAACCCCACCATCCCTTCTCTTTAACTAACGAGTCTGATTTTAATACATATAGCTCATAAGGGTTAGCTTTAGAATAGTTTGAAAATGCTCTTTTTCTGTATTTTTCTTTGAGCTTGGCATCAGGCTCATTGATATATAAATTTGCCAAAATAAAATCGGGATCAAGTTCTAAGGCAGAAATAAAATTACCTCTTGCTTCATTATACTTTTCTTTAAACATATTATCCATAGCTTCCCTGTAGAACTCAACTGCCTTTTCATTGGTTGAACTTACAGGAAGTAAACTACTTTCATTTACATCAGCTTCTGAATCCTTCTTTTCTATATCTGCACAATAATTAAAAATCAATAATGCAAGAGTTGCAACCGATATATTTATTCTTTTTGTAATCAATTTCATGGCTTAATATTTAGATATTTTATAGATTTAATTTAGATATAGATAATAATGAAGAAAATTAGAAATGAAATTACAGATCGGGTCAAATATCTTATACCTGAAGATACATGTTTAAATTTCTGATCTGCAATACTTCCCGTTACGAAGGCCATCTGTGATAGATGGACTTTATATTCAACATCGTCATCCATAACACCAATTAATTCCTTTGAGTAATCACTGAACTTTGCCCAGTTATGTTTGATATCCCCAAAATAAAGTGGAGAAGGCTTTACAGATATACTTAGTCGTGGTAGAAAACAATTTACACAGGAAGCAAAAGAAAGAATTGTAAATATAATTGCTGGTACAATGGGAATAATTTTTAAAACAAACAAGGGGTCAGTAAATTCAAAATAATAAATATTCTCGTCATCTAAAATGTCAAAAGTATACGCTATTGTAAAAAATATACTATATAATGAAACTATTAGGCTCGCTTTTAACTCAGCATGACGAATTTGCTCATAATTATATTTGATTAACTGCCAGTAATCGTCAGTGATGAATTTATCTGCCTCCAATTTAAATTTTATCAAAAACTAAAATAGCACCATCCCGGGTTTTTCTATTGATGTTTTCTAGAAAAAGTTGGTTATCCTTTATTTCAAATTTCCTTTTGGCTTGGAAAGGATACGTTTTTTTATTATAAAATCCCGTTTCAAAAATTTTCTCCTCTACAAGGGTGTCATTTTCTAATTTATAGGATAAAAACGTTGCCCTTCCTGGCCAGATATCATTACCCAATGAATCCTTTCTAACAAAATTAAAAGCTCTAATTGTCATATTATCTGCAAATGACAAATGGTGTCCATTACCCGATTTTTTGGGTGGATTGAAAGCAAATGTATCCGTGGGTTTGTCATTTCGTATTCTTATTGCTGCTACCCTCTTCCAATTACCAGTGAGAACTGTCGGAGTAACTCCATAGGTGTCTAACCTTTCATAGAGTTCTTCAGAACCTTTGCCTTCTGAATTTGAATATTGCCCGTAGCTTTCACCAACTTGGTTGTAAGTAGCTCTATAATGAATTTCATCTTTTTTTAACCAATCAATCCATTTATTTCCATTATCATGCCAAAAATCAAAACTTTCAAACATGCTGTCCTTTTCGGTTGAATAAGAAGTTTTACCAAACAAGTCGTCTGATTCTCCTGTCTTTTGACCTAATGAATCTAATACAGCTCTAGAGTAAAACCAAATTGAATGTCCATCTGCATATATTTTATACCTATTTCCTTCCCTTGTTTTTTTTCGCCATTTTAAAGAATCTTTTGGGAAAATAATGGTGTCTTTTGGAGTGAAATTTTCATATTGAACTCTACCTATCATTCTCCACACCCCTTCTATTTCTGATTGAGCTTCTTTTTTTTCGGAGCAGGAAAAAAGAATTAGTACCAGAAGAAATATCGATATTAGTTTCATTTTTTTTTTAATTTTAATTAACAATTTAACAAATATAATTTTTTTGAAATATAATACTAAAACTTTACAAAGATTTATTTTATTGGTAATAACAACAATAAATCTTCATTTAGGTATGGCTCAGTCTTCAATTATTGATACGGAGGCTCACCTTAGAAAAATTGATTCTACATTTCATTTGTTTGCAAATATAATGGGGGACTTAAAAAAAGGTAACGTCGACATGTTGATTTTTAGATCAGGTGCAACTATAGGTTCTAAGTTTAACAAAAATTTGTTCAGAATTACTTTAAATTATAATGAAAATAAAATCAACAAAAAGAAAATTATAAAAAATAATGTGTTTCAATTAAGATATAATTACTTCATAAAAGGGCATGATTTACTTCATCATGACAACCTTTTATCTTATCATCAAAGTATCTTTGCTTTTTTTCAAATTGGGGAGGATTTTAGATCATTAATGGATAAAAGACTTCTTATAGGTGCTGGTTATAGATATAGACTTATTAGGGAGAAAAAGGGGTATGTAGATATTGCACCTGGAATTATGGCAGAAAACGAAAAATATCCATCATATAGATATAATGGAGTTGATTACGAACAAAGCTCAAGTAAAAAAACTAGGATTACAATTAATATATTCTCCAGAATCGATTTGGCAAAAAATATTAAATCCTTTACAACGATATATAGCCAGTGGGAATTAAAAAATCCATTAAAGGATCATCGTTTATTTCTAAATCAAAATTTCAGATTTATAATTAATAAAAATCTAACAACTTTTGTGAGGTATTTTATAAATTATCCTTCAGAAAAATATGTCAAAAAAATTAAATATAATTCAGACATGATTATGGGCTTTAATATTAACATTTAATTAAATATGAAATTATTTCATCTCAATTTTTTTCGTTCCTGGGTCATCGAATTGAATTGAACCCATCCAAGCACACATTGTTTTACTAGTCTCTAATAGTGCTGGTTGTTTACCAATTTTAGTTTTTGTAGCAACTGGACTCCAAGGCATTATAGGAATTGGTATACAAGATGAAGGCACAAAAACGGGAAGGGGCCCCGCCATTTTCCAATTCATTGGATTTATTGGAGATTTACATTGACCAAAAGCTGGAATATTAATAAAAGGTACCATGTCTAGCTGATTGGCTAAGGGCTTAGCCATCTGGGTAGTTGTCCTACTGATTGGTAAAACAATCATTGATTTAGCACCTGCACCAAAAGAACATTTTATTTTTGCACCATTACATACACATTTTGGCATAATAATAATTAATAATAATTATTCAATTTAATAAATAAAATATAATGTGTATGAGTTTGAGTATAAATTCTGAATTAAAATCAGTAATATTTATAATTCTAATAAATAATGTAGAAGATGATAATCAATAAGGTTTATTCATTGAAAGATTTAATAAATAAATTAATTAATTTAGAATCATATTATAAAATATAAAATTTTAAAAAAATAAATTTTTGTGTTTAAAAAAACCAAAATTAACATTGACCTGACTAACGCTACCATTATTAGTCAAAATTCATCATTTGAGGGTGAGGTTCTCTCAGAGAACGATATAAGACTTGATGGGTTTTTTAAGGGAGGAATGACTTCTGGAAAAAAAATAATAATTGGTAAAAATGGAGTATTTTATGGTGAATTAAAATGTGAAAACTTGATTAATAAAGGAAAGATTAAGGGAAATGCGAGCGTCTCAAATAGTACAATATTATTCGCCAAATCAAAGTTTAATGGAATACTCTCTACTCAAAATTTTAAAGTAGAAGGGGGTGCTTCTTTTGATGGAAACTGTAACACTGGTTCTGCAAATCAGTCTTTTGAAACGATTGAAATTATCAAAGAGGAGAGTGAAAATGAAACTAAAGATTTATCACACCATATAGAAACTCAAACTGAGACTGTAGGAGAAATTCTAAATAATAATTAGTTATCTCATCAATGTTAAGCAGTTATAAATTTTCACAAATATTTTATTTAAGATTGATAAATCATAGGTTAAATTGATAAAACTCTATTCGTTGGGATAATTAAATGATATCAAAGGTTAAATTTTTATAAATTTAATATGTAGTATATTGATGTTAAAGATGAACTACCTAAATTAAAAAACTTTGAAAAAACAAATGATGATTCTAACTCTCTCACCCATTAAGAATGCGAAAAAAAATTGATTCATTCCTCGATTCAGAAACTGGTTTAGGACTTTATTTCAATTTTTTTATTCAATTTCTTATAATTGTTTCAGTAATCAACTTTTCAATCCTTACACTGCCAAACTTGAGCGTAAAAACTCAAAAAATATTAAATAGTATAGAAATATTCAGTGTTTCTATTTTTACTGTAGAGTACTTATTAAGATTCTATGCAGCCAAATCAAGAGTTAAATTCTTTTTTAGTTTTTTTGGTATGATTGACTTAATTGCAATTCTTCCATTTTACTTGGCATTAGGTCTGGATCTAAAATCACTCAGGGCCATACGTCTTTTCAGGATTTTAAGACTATTCAAATTTTTGCGTTATGGCAATACTATGGATAAAATCAGAAAATCATTCAAGTCCATAAAGCGAGAGCTATTTCTTTTTAGCCTTGCCACACTTTTATTGCTTTATTTTTCCTCTATAGGTATTTACTTTTTTGAGAACCAAGCACAGCCAGAGGCTTTTTCTTCAATTTTCGATGCGATGTGGTGGTCTGTCGCTACGCTCACTACAGTTGGCTATGGCGATGTATATCCTATAACCACTGGTGGTAAAATCTTTGCTTCTGTTATCGTATTTATTGGTCTTGGATTGGTAGCTATTCCTACTGGTCTTATTGCCTCATCTTTGACAAGAGCATTTCAAGAATAAAAGAGAGCATGCTAGGAAAACATGCTGATTTTAAAATAAATATTCTGAGGAAAAGACTTGTTGACTCAAATGCAAGATCTGTTTTCGTAAATGCACATCCGAAAAAAAGCAAGGTAAAAATAGACCTGCTTAGCCTCTCTCAAATAAGTACTGCGTTTCATAATGAACAATTTTTGAATCATTTACTCTTCAATAACTCTTTTGAAATCAACACTGTTATTGATTTCAATACCAATGAAACTGAAAGTAAAAAAACGTTTCATCTTTTTAGAAAAAACGAAGCTTATAAAAATGAATTTAATTTAGATCCCATCGGTTTAGGTTATCCTCTTTTACTAATTAAGCCTTATAACAAAAAACAATATCAGCTTACTCCAATTTTTATTTGGGATGTCACCTTAAAACAATTTACCTCAGAACCCTCAAAATATTCATATAAAATAAATAATACGGAATCAGTAAGTCTTAACCCCTCTCTAAAACGATATTTAAAACAGGATTCAAATGAAGAATCCATTCAAGTGATTGAGGAAATTAAAAATAATCCTGAAGAATTGATAAGGGGGTTAAATGCACTTTTAAAATTAGAAGGAGAAAAGCCTGTATCAAAGGAGTTTCTTTTAAAACCTATAATTGCTTTGCCAGAAAATTTGGATGAAGAATTTATGGTCAAAAATCAAAAGTTGATTAACAATGGTGTTTTAGGACTATACGCCAACACAAAAGAACCCATCATTGCAGATTATTTTACCCTAGAGGAAAAGACAATACCCTGTCATATCAAACCCTCTAGAGACATTAATTCCACACAATTCTCAGGAATGGCATTGGATCATTCGCAACAAGGTGTAATTCGTTCATTGTTAAATCGCAGAAATACAATAATTCACGGACCACCAGGCACAGGAAAGAGTAAAACTATTACGGCGGTGCTGAATTATGCATTGAGTAAAGGTCAAAAATGTTTATTAGTATGTGAGAAAAAGTCAGCCATGGATGTAATCTATGACAACCTTGAGGATTTAGGAATTTCAGATTTTACAGTAAAGATTACTGATGTAAAAAAAGATCGCAGGGCAATTGTAGATAAAGCAAGGGCCATCATAGAAATTCAAAAAAAGGGAATTGAAAATATATTTGAAAAAAAATCTATAGGGCCTGAGCCAACAATTGAAAAACAAGAGCTAGTAGAAAGAAGAATTAAAAACATAGCCATAACAATAGAGCTGATATCAAAAATTAAGAGAAAACTATATTTACCTCTATTAGATGGGCAGTCAACTTACTCAGACTTGGTTTTAAAAAATCAAAATAATGACCAAAAAAAACTCTCTAAAATTCTAAAGTTAAATGTATATAATTTTGAGTTTTCATCATCAGAGTGGAATCATATTTGTAATGATTTAAATAATTTAAAGCTGATAATAGTTCAAAACACGAATCCATATGAAACCTATTATTCCTATTTAAATAAAAGTCTTTTAAGCCTTGAAAAAGAAACTTTTTTCCAAGAAAAAATAAACTCGATTTACCGAGATTATTTTAGAGACTTAAAATCACTTATCAAGGAGTGGAAACAAATGGGAGAGCAGTTCAGTACATATGAAATAAAATATTTCAATTATATTAAAAGTGAAAATCTCAAACTTCAAAATCTATTTAACCGATATACCTACTTAAAGAAAAAAACCACTGATTCTTTATTGTTTGATCCAGAGTTTGTAACCCAATTAGAACGTTTGGAGCCCCTATCTCAATTGGAAAAAATATTTGAGGTGTTGGGTCAAATGAAAAAGGAGATTGAAAAGTTTAACCTACTCATACCTTTCCATAACTACATTACAAAACTAAACAGATCTCGAAAGGAATGTTTTATCCAATTCTGTAAAATAAAAGATTTTGAAAAATTATTTCATAATTGGTATATAGGCAATATCCTTGAAAAAAATTATGTGAGCGATCTAGATTTTAATGGATTTGAAAAAGGGTATTTCGATTTGGTTGAAGATTTGGATAAAATAAACAACCACTACTCAGCACTAGCAAAGAAAATTAACAAATCCGATCAGATTAGCGCCATTTCATCCTTTGAGAGGAACAAAGACCAAACCATAGAGCAGTTTTTTTCAAAGCGAAGCAGTACAGTAAGAACCAAACTACCTCTTCATAAAATTACTAGAGACAGCAGTAATATTTTTTTAAAACTTTTTCCTGTAGTAATTACCAACCCCAGTAGCTGTTCATGCCTTTTTCCAATGGAAAGAGGATTTTTTGATTTTGTAGTTTTTGATGAGTCTAGCCAACTTAGAGTTGAAGAAACCTTTCCGGCATTATTAAGAGGTAAAATTTCAATTGTATCGGGAGATACCCACCAACTCCCCCCTTCTAATTATTTTAGAGAAATAGAAAAGTCAAATGATGCGATTCCGGAGGAGGAAAATACGAGCTCACTACTAGAATTCTGTAAAAACTCTTCTTTTAACAATCACTATTTAGATATTCATTACAGATCCAATCATCCAGATCTTATTCAATTTTCTAATCACGCCTTTTATCAAAAACGACTAATTCCACTACCTCCAAAAAAAAAGTATCGACCAATACAATTTATTGCTGTTAATGGTTTATTCACAAACCGAACTAATGTCAAAGAAGCTAGAACTATTGTGGATTATTTATCAAATAAAATTTATTCAAATGAGAGTTTAGGAATTGCGACTTTCAGCCAGTTCCAACAAAACTTGATTTTGTATATGATTTTAAAGAAAACGATCGTAAATCCAAAGTTTAAAGCAAAAATTAACGACTTAAAAAAAAGAGGTTTGTTTGTGAAAAATATCGAAAACATTCAGGGAGAAGAGAGAGATATAATGTTGATCTCAACTACCTACGGCCCTAATAAATTAGGGAAGTTCAATCAATTTTTTGGACCATTAAATATTAAAAATAAGGGACATAAATTACTCAATGTTGTCGTAAGCCGAGCTATCAAAAAAATGGTTGTTTTTAGCTCCGTACCAGAAAAATTTTATGAGTCTTATGACAACCATATAAAACTAAATGGTGTTATAGGTAAGGGCGTTTTCTATGCCTTTATAAGTTATGCAAAAGCGGTTTCGGAAAATGACGTGAAAAAAAAACAAAAGATTCTGGATGCTCTTTATGAGTCCTCCTCAGTTAAGCGGTCGATTACAAATTTTAAAAAAGAAGATTTAATAGATTTTACAAAATACCTTATACAACTCCTAGGGGAAAATAGTACTTCTCAAATTGATTGGATTAATCAATATGAATTAGGAGGAATTACCTACGAGATCATGCTTAAAGTTAAAGATAACATAAAGCTATTGATAGATCTTAATGGAAAAGAGGTTAATAAAGCTTATGAGGATTACTTGTATGACATCTATCGCTGTAAAATTGCTCAAAATTCAGGTTTTAGGTATTACAGACTTTGGCTCTCTAATTTTTACAACCATCCGCAAAAAGAAATAAAAAAAATATTAGAGGCTTTGAATGATTAAAAATTTATTGATTTAGAGCCTACAATTTATCGAATTTTTACTGGTTGTATGTCAAAAAGTAGGATTTAAAGTCAGTAATGGGTAACTTTTTGTCAAGAAAATCTTTTGCGATTTCGATTATCTTAGGCATCAATTGACTTAAAACTTTACGTTGAGAATTCTTCAGTTTATAGGGTATACTTTTTTCGTGAAACTTATCTTTATTTAAATTAAACTGCTCCATAAGAATTACGTCTCCAAATAAAAATCTAGTAAAATATTCGTCATCTTGAAGAGATTTAGAATTTTGAATTAGGTAATATAGTGATAGATTCTGGGTTAAATCAGAAATTATGTTTTTATAAAATAAAATGATGGCTTTCAGAGCGTCATCACTGCTATAAACGGGCTGAGGGAACTCGGTTTCCAAAGACTTTAGTATTTTATTTACAGACTGAAACTTAAGTATTGGGGATACTAATTCAAAGTCATGCTCATCAAGATTTAGTTCAAGCATTTCGGTCCCTAATGTTAACGATTCCTTATTTCCCTCTATTATCATTTCTTCAATATTGAAAATTAGCTTTCCATCATATTTAAGGGCTAGAATTGAAAAAATAACTTTCAATTTAAACAGGCTTTCATCTCTAAGAGAATCCAGTAAAATCCTTAAACTTTTATCTCCATCTAAAGAGTTAATTAAATTAAGAACAACACAATAATTCTCAATAGACTGCCGAAGTGCTGTTTGATACAATACAGATTCTTTTAAAATTATATTTTTAGTTAAAATCAAAAATTGTAAAATCCTGTATTTATTACTACTATTCTCGTAGTTTATAGAATTGAAGAAATCCTTGGGATTTTTTTGGTATAAACGAGTGTAGTAAATAGTTTTAACGAGTAAGACTTTTTCACTCAGTAAATTGAAGTTCTTCACTTCATTATCAAGAGCGGATTCAAAGTTGTAAATCAAATTTTTGAGGGAACTAGAGCTATTATTTTCAAGGATTTTAGTGATCTCTTCATAATCCAAATTTGCTATTATAAGAAAGGAGAGTGATTGATAAAATGTTATGTCAATTTTATGGTAATTTAGAATAGTAACGAATTCATTCAACTTTAATTTATCATCCAATTTAACTTCTGAAATAAAATTAATATTTGAGTTTAAATATGAGTTAAATAAAATCATTTCATTAATCAAATTATCATTGCTGAGATTTTTTAAACTAGATATTTTATTTAAAAAATCGCTCAAATTAGATTTTGATTGAACAGCTTGATTAAATTTTGGTGCACCTTTAGTCAAGTCAACTATTTTAAAAGATTTCATATTTTTACAAATAACTTCTAACTGTTTGTAATAACTATTCTTTAGTCTTTTGGAGACTATTAGCCAAATATAATTGGATGCTATGATGCACATAAAAAGAAATAATATTTTATAGAAGTAAGTGTCGAATAGGAACAATACCACCATCAGTAAACCAGATGAAATTAAGCCAATTGGTACTCCTAAACCAGTAATATAACTTTGTATAATGGATTTATTATCCTTTTCAAAAGCCTGAAATAGAACGTTTTGACTAGGTAGATAAATAGAACGATTTATAGATCTCTCCATTACCTTACCCATTGCGGCTACTGCTAAAATCATAATTACTACAGCACTACTATCCCCTGCATTATGAATCAATAGTCCAATACAATATATGAGACCAATAGCGAAAATCATGGCATAAAAACCACCCAAAACTCCATACTGATTCATTATTTTTTTTGCTACAAAAACCTTAAATATTAATTCTAAAATTCTCATTGATCCATAAACAACTGAGAAAAATGAGGCAAGACTGAAATTCAAATAGCTCCTTTTATCGTTGACAATATTCATCAAAGAAAAGTCTACTATTAATTGGATAAAAGTTACAATTATCACAGATATAAAAAGATATTTAAAAAGACCGTTTTTGAAGAGATTATATAAAGAAAGTCCCTTGTTTTCTAATTCTTTTTTTGAATTTACAGCCTTATTTTTATTTTCAAAATTGAGTCCATAAATAAAAGCAGAAAAAATAAATAAACTGGTAAATGAAATTAATAAAAATGTTTCTCGTTCAAACAAATTAAAATTTTCAATGAGAGGAATGATAAGTAAATAGACTAGAATCGCAGAAACTACTTCACCAATACTTATAAAACTATTATATTTTTTATTTTCGGATAAATCGAAAATCAAGGTTGGTATTTTCCAAAAGATCATTATTACTTTGCTTGAGGAAATCCAGAACCAAGAGTACAATAGAAAGACTAAAATATTTTTAGGTACATCTGTCAAATTATAGAGACCCCAAATAGTCATCAAAACAAATGAAATCAAAGATGAGAACAGGATCAATGAAGTTTTTATGGGAAGATTTTTCTCAATTAATTCGAATAATTTGGCAAAAGATAGCCCCCCTATTCCACCAAGAATAAATGCAAAAGGGAGATATTTCGGATCTATCAAACGAAGAAATTCAGCATTGACAAATACGAAAAAAAAGGGAATATAAATTCCTAAAATAATGGATAGGAATACTAGAATAATTAGTTTTTTAGAAGTAGAATTATTCATAATTTATATATCA
>CENP01053950.1_pt1 | contig 15661 bp, 12 predicted proteins | sample 361281 | NCBI WGS metagenome assembly CENP01 (sample SAMEA2591122, study PRJEB7988) | marine metagenome | biome: marine biome (ENVO:00000447); feature: deep chlorophyll maximum layer (ENVO:xxxxxxxx); material: saline water (ENVO:00002010), including plankton (ENVO:xxxxxxxx) | depth 70 m
CCACCCATAATAGTCTGTCCTCGTTCCAATTCGATCCTAGCATCATATCCAGTGCAAAAGGCCCCATCTCTCCCACACGACAACAAGTGTCCAATTTCACCCATTCCCATATCCTGATACATCTCTGCATACCTGCATCTTGTAATATTAAAATCAAATTGATCATCTGCTTCATGCAGTACATCTACTTCCAGCGCTCCGCCCATTTTCCAGCGTTCAAAAAGGGAGATGAAGGCGCGTAAACTTGGGCCATTTTCTTCGCCTTCGGCTAGAGATTTCCCCTGATCAATTGCTGCCTTTTCTATCGCTGCACCTAATATATTCTGAGCCTGCTCTTGTCCGAGTTGCTCAACCATTTCGTCGTAAATTGGCTTGATTATATTCGCTTCAATTCGACGAAGTTCCAGTATCGGTAGATCTGTCATTTAAATTTCCAATCTTTACCAAGCAGTATAACCGCCATCTAGTAATAAGTCCGCTCCGGTCATGAAGCTAGACTCGTCGCTCGCGAGGAAGACGGCTCCGGAGGCGATCTCAAATGGCTGACCAAGCCTGCCAAGTGCATGTTTGGGTCCCCACTCCTTTTCGGCCGTTTCCATATCGCCCCAACGGGCGAGCAATCGATCTGTTGCCACTCCGCCTGGCGAAATACTATTACACCGGATATTTTCATCCTTATGGTCTAATGCAATTCCTTTTACCAACTGCAAAATAGCGCCTTTTGTTGTGCAATAAGCTGTAGATCCCGGCCAAGCCACTTGCCCCATTTGCGATGCTGTTAATATTATAGAGCCACGTCCAGCCTTCCGCATCAATGGAATTGCATATTTACAAGCAAAGAAGGAGCCGGTCACGTTCACCCTTAGAGTTCGGTCCCACTCTTCTTCTGAAAGATCCACCACATCGTGCCTGGGCGTCATCGTAGCGGCCATACATGCCAAAGTATCAATGGCCCCAAAAGTATCAGCGGCCTTTTCAATAGCGTTTTCGACGGACTGCTTATCTGCTACATCACACTCTATCCCGAATGCCTTATTGCCTGTTTCTGACTCTATCTCGGAAGCCTGTCTAATCGCCTCATCACCTGACATATCCGCAAGCGCTACCGTTGCTCCCTCCTTGGAAAATGCCCTAGCAACACTTAAACCAATTCCTTTTGCTGCACCTGTTATAAATGCTGAACGCCCAAGTAGTCGCATACAATCAGCTCCCTTTCGCAGTATCACCCAGAATACTTCCAGTTTGAGAACGAGGGTCTCGTAACTCCCAATTCCCAGATTCTACCTGATGCAGAAAATCGTCGAGAAACCAATTGAACATCGCCGGTTCCTCTAGATTGATAGTGTGCCCTGAGCGGGGCAGTACTACCAAAGAGCTTGAGGAAATATTGCGTTTCATAAATAACCCTGGATCCAAGCAAGGCTCGTCTTCATCTCCATTAATTATCATGGTTGGCACGGTTAAGGAGCGCATCTTATCCTCAAGATCATACAGGGATGGACGCAGTCGCTGCACACCCATCATCGTATTGGCTGATCCTTCAGTGGAATGTTCGCGCAGTTGAGTTTCAAATTCTTTCCAACCGCGTGGGTCTTTGTTTTCATATTGAACCCTTGTTGGACCCGATGCATAGGCAATACCGGCTACCGCCATCGTATCAGTTTTTATTTTATTTACCGTTGAAAGGGTTTCATTTTGAAACTTTTCACGTTGATCCGGCTCCGCTCCATACCCACAACCGCCCACTACTAGGGATAGAGCACGCTCGGGATAATCGAAACCGAAATGCAAAGTTGCAAAACCACCCATCGATAGACCAACGATATGAGCAACATCTATCTCAAGACCATCCATTACGGCTCTTATGTCATCACACGCTCTTTTTTGAGAATAGCTATCGGGATCATTCGGAATTTCAGAAGGCGGATACCCTCGAGCGTTGTAGGCTATTGCACGATAACGTCTCGAAAAATGACGCATTTGCGGTTCCCAGCTTCGAACATCTCCAGCAAACTCATGAACGAATATTATAGGGGTTCCGCTTCCTGCCTCTTCATAAAATAGGCTAACTCCATCATCGGTCTTTATATTTGGCATCGCACTGTCCCATCTAAATATTCAAAAACTTTTCTATCATCTGCAACGCTATATTAATCAACAAGGGCTCCAAATGGAATAGACTAAACTCCATACCTAAAACATTCGGTTATGAAATATTATTTCTGGATACAAGGGAATTTGAACAACAGCAGTTCACACGCACCACTTAAATAAGCAAATGGTTAAAACAGTTTCTTTTTTGTGACTATTTAACGAAATATTCTGTTTATCAGAAAGAATCTATTCAAAACTTCGAATTAATACTGTGATTACTATTGCTCAGTCAGAATGAGTTCATTACAATCCAGACACAAACTAACCTGGGAGGGGTTTATGAATTTTACTTCACTACGAAAAGCAGTTGTAGGCGCCGCTATTGGCGCTCTTGCTCTGACTGCCACAGCAGGCTCAGCATCCGCCGGGCTTGATACAAAAGAATTCAAAGTTGTGGGAACATGGAGTTTCCTTGATCACTGGAAAGAGAGAGAGGGCCCATTCTGGAATGAGAAACTGTCCAAGCTTTCTGGTGGAAAGTTGACCGCGAATGCAAAGTCACAGACAGAATTGGGGCTTTCTGGCTTCGAAATTATGCGTCTGATGAAATTGGGTGTGTTCGATGCAGCACACGTTGTAACTGGTTATATAGCTTCTGATAGTCCAACAATTGAAGGCGCTGACTTAGCTGGCGTGATCCAGGATCTTGCGAGCTACAGAAAAGCAAATGAAGCCTATAGAAGTATTCTTGAGCGAGAGTTTGAGACAAAGTACGGCGCTAAATTACTCATGATCTATGCATGGCCAAGCCAGCAGTTATTCTGTAACTTAGGCGACAAAAGCATCAAAAACGTAACCTTTGATGATTTAAAAGGTAAGAAGATACGTACCTACAGTAAAACACTCGGTGATTTCGTTGAAGGTGTCGGCGGAGCTGCTGTAACAATAGCATTTGCTGAAGTTGTACCTGCTCTTCAAAAAGGTGTGGCCGACTGTGGTCTAACGGGAACTCTGCCTGCCTACAATGCAAAATGGTGGCAAGTTGTAACGCACAATGTTCGTATCCGATTGGGATATGCTTCCTCAGTTTTGGCAATGAACCTGAAAGTTTGGAATGGTTTAAATGCCGAGACAAAAGCGTTTTTCAAGAAAAACATTGGTGAGCTAGAGGAACAAATGTGGGCGTCCACGCAAGCAAATGACGACGACGGCATGGCTTGTAACGCAAACGGACCTTGTCCTCGTGGACCAGTCGGCGGAATGACCGTAATTGAACCATCCGCTGCTGACAAAGCAAAACTCAAGGATGTTGTAGAAAACTTTGTTCTAAAACGATGGGCAAAGCGTTGCGGCACACAAAAATGTGTTGATGAGTGGAATGCAACGATTGGTAAAGTTTCAGGTATGAAAGCATCGCTGTAAGCTTTATCTAATAAACAAATAAATTGGCGCCGCAGTCGAACTGCGGCGCCTTTATTATAAACAATTAGGGAGCAGTAGATAATGTTTGAGGCAATCCATTCTCGCCTCGAGAGAGTCTCACAATACGCCGTTTGGGTGGGTGGAGCGGCTCTTCTAGCAGCAGCCGTTATGGTAACACTCGACGTGTTTGCCCGCAAGTTCTTTTCCATAACCATGAGTGGTTCTGACGAGTATTCCGGTTATGTTTTCTCAGCGACAACTACGATGGCCTACTCATACTGTTTACTGCACCGCTCGAACGTTAGAATAGATGCCCTGTATAATCTATTACCAAGGAAAGTGACTGCGTTTTTAGATGTTATCGGTCTCTCTCTATTACTCTATTACATGTCCATCATGAGTTACTATGCTGTAATTTCGTTTGTTGATTCCTGGGTAAATAACTCGGTATCAATAACGACACTAGGCACTCCACAATGGATACCCCAATTATTCTGGCTTTTCGGTCTTACTTTGTTTTTTATAACTCTAATATTTGTGTTTATTTATTCACTTACAGCACTGCTGCAACGAAACTGGGATTTAGTAGCAAAAATCGCAGGAGTACCCTCTATATCAGAAATCATGGAGGAGGAAACACAAGGCATCGACGTTGCTATGGTTAGTGATAAAAAATTAGGTACGGGAAACTAGGCGCATGACACCGTTTTTAATCGTTATTGGTTTATTAATCCTTGTTTTATCAGCGGTACCTGTTGCGGCCGTTCTAGGTATTTTAAGTTTTGTTCTGGATAATTTGAATATGGGCGGGGTGTTAACCCCTGCTTTGGCGGAAATTTATTGGGATAAAAGTAAAGAATTTATTCTTGTTGCCGTTCCAATGTTTATTCTGCTTGGCGAAATTATGCTGAGAGCTGGCATCGCAGGTCGTATGTACGCGGCGGTGATCCAATGGCTGTCCTGGCTACCAGGTGGGCTAATGCATGCTAATATCGGCTCCTGTACCATTTTTGCAGCCAGTTCTGGCTCTAGTGTTGCGACTGCAGCCACGGTTGGAACCGTTGCGTATCCGGAAATTGAAGCGCGGGGATACAACGAGCGATTGTTTCTAGGGTCATTAGCTGCGGGAGGAACATTAGGAATTTTGGTTCCCCCGTCTATTAACCTGATAATATACGGTCTTTTGACTGACACGTCAGTTCCGGAGCTTTATCTAGCGGGGATAATACCAGGGATAATTTTATCAAGTCTTTTTATGTTGACCATAGTAGTCGCGTGCATTTATCGACCTTCGTGGGGTGGACAAAAAGTCAAGACAACTTGGGGCGATCGAATACGATGCCTGCCTGATTTATTACCTCCTATTGTACTATTTACGGCTGTGGTGGGCTCAATTTATGGCGGAGTAGCAACGCCGACCGAAGCGGCATCAATCGGGGTATGTATGGCACTCCTGATAGCCGCGCTCTTTAAATCGCTGAATATCAAGATGTTAAAGGAAGCGTTCGAAGGCACAATGCGAACGACTGCTATGATCATGCTTATCGTCTTTGCTGCGATTTTCTTAAACTTTGTTTTAGGTATGATGGGTATAACCCAAGCCATGCTTAACTTCATTCGCGATTTGGGTTTAACACCAGTTCAAACCGTTTTACTCATCATAGTTTTTTACCTGTTTCTTGGTATGTTCATGGAAACTTTATCGATGATGCTAACAACTGTTCCAATTGTTTTCCCAATTGTTATGGCGCTGGGCGTCCCTGAGTTTTCCGATGTTTGGTTTGGCATTCTTATTACGCTGTTAATGGAAGCTGCACTCATCACGCCCCCTATTGGCGTGAACTTATACGTTGTTCACGGCATTCGAATGCGGGGGGGACATTTCAATGATGTTGCTATTGGAGCGATACCATTTTTAATCGCAATGCTTGTAATGATATTGATGTTGGTCGCCTATCCAAATTTAGCAACATGGCTACCGACCCTAGTTTATCATTGATAAATCATTAAAGACTCAAACAAAAAAACCGACAGAAAGTTCTTCTGTCGGTTTTTTGTTGAGCGTTAACGTTAATTTTCGGTACTTCGACAATCCGTTATAAGCATAGAACCTGGCGTATGGGTTATAACCAAAGGTATCCCCGCTTCCTGAATAGCGTTCTGAGGCGTTACGCCGCACGCCCAAAATACGGGCACTTCATTATTCTTAAACTCTGTGGGATCGCCCCAATCCGGTTTTTCAATGTTTCTTATTCCTATTTCCTCCGGGGAGCCAATGTGAACAGGCATTCCATGGGTGTGAGGGAAGCGCGCTGTTATGGCAGACGCACGAATTGAATCGGCAGCAGACATAGGACGCATCGAGACGACCATAGTCCCGCCAAACGGCCCTGACTTTATATTTTCTATATTAGTCCTATACATGGGACAAGTTCGGCCAAGCTCCTGGTGTCTCAAGGGCACCCCAGCTTGAGTTAATGCCTCCTCAAATGAAAAAGAACACCCAATCACAAAAGCGACTGAGTCATCTTGCCATAAATGCTCGACACTTGGCTGCGTAGTTTCTAGCTGCCCTTCGCGGTAAACATTATAGCTTGGAATATCGCTTCGAATGTCAATCTCCTCCCCGAGCGTAAACATCGATGGGTTACCCGTATCGGAGACCCCAACTATTGGGCAAGGTTTTGGGTTTCGTTGGCAAAATCTCGAAAAATCCAGCGCAAATCGTTCAGGTATTATCGCAAGATTTCCTTGAGTATAGCCATCAGACATCCCAGCTGTGGTGCCCTGATAGGAACCTGTTCGAAATATATTTCTCAATTTTTTTGGCGAAGCCTTTCCTATGTCAAAAGGAAAAGGGGTGTTCTCTATCGCTTCTGATTGCATTAATGCCACTGCCAACTCCTCAAAAATGCTTAATTAAAAAACTTTTAGTATAAATAATTCATGACACCAAAATATTAAGATACAACTTTTATCAAAACAAATTGCCTAAAGTAAGCTCTTTAATTATTTGAAATTAATTTTTCTATGCCTAGAGCAAATGAAAGAAGATCTATATCAGAACCAGGTCCTGCCATTATCTGCAGACCCACCGGTTTTTCTTCCCCACTTCGCTTTAATGGTAAAGAGATCGCAGGGCAACCGCAGAAATTAGCTAGAGCTGTAAAATCAGCCTGGTTTGTTGGGGTATCTTTTGAAAATGGAAAGGGTGTCTGCGGTGTTGTAGGGGTAATTACAAATTTCTGTTTTTGAAAAATACTACATAATTCTCTTTTTAGGGTTTGTATCTTCTGAATAGCATTGAAATAACGAGAAGCTGGAGCTCGTCTTCCAAAATCTAACATTGTTTGCAATTCAGGTGAAAATGCCTCTTGTGACTTTAAACGAAAATCCTCTAATAAAACACATGCTTCCACCTCGGAGACAAGTAACCCGGCTCTTCTCGCGCTTGATGGATCATAATCTGAGAGCCGCGCCTGTCCAATACTGACACCTGAATTTAACAATAGTTTTTTTGTTTCTTCATAACCCGATTTTATTTCATCTTCCATGTCGGCATAATCAAAATTTTCTAGGCTCGCCACATTACAGCTCTCTATATCTATATTTTTCAAAGTTAAACCCGACAAGAAAGCGATATCAGACACAGACCGCGCCAATGGTCCGATTGTATCAAGGGTCACAGAAAGTGGCGTTACACCTGCAGTACTCCAGAAATTTTTTGTTGGCTTAAAACCAACAATACCACAATAAGCTGCAGGCACCCTCACCGATCCCATTGTATCTGTACCTAAAGCAGCGGGGCATAAATAACCCGACACTACAGCGCCGGATCCACCACTGCTCCCTCCGGGGGTATGCCCCTCCAGCAAGGGATTGAAGCATTTTCCATGGTGAGGATTATCTGTTGTAGCGCCAAGTGCAGCTTCATGCATATTGGTTTTGCCTAGAAAAACCATTCCTTTATTTCGAAGTAACTTGACGATGGCGGCATCCTTAGACGGAATCCAATGCATACCCAAACCGTTAGTCGTCGGTTGTCCCAAAATGTCAATATTATCTTTGACAGCTAATGGTACCCCATCCAGAGGTGACAATAGAGTTTCATTTTTTCGCCGATTATCACTCTGTAATGCGTCACGGGTAGCTTGTTCAGTCTCAACGTGTATGAAACCATTCATCTTGCCATTGTTACTTTTTATTTTGGCGAGGCAGGATTCAATTAATCTTTCTGACGAACAAACTCCTTTTTTAAGGGCTGTTACCGCGTCTTTAACGCCAAGCAGGGTCAGGTCTTCTTTTTTAGTCTCCATAGAAATGCCAATGGTTATAATTTTTCATCATATCAAAATTTTTCTAGCACAAATTTGAAATAAACGTCACCAGCATGCTTAAATTAAAGAATATGTAGCGCACTAATTTTGATTGTCGTTATCATAAGCAGATGGAACTCAGCTCATAGGTATAATTATGACCCAAAATATCTCTTTAGATCTCAAGAATTACGGATTACTTGCGGACGGTTACAAATTTGATGAAGTTGGCTCATACGAAATCCTAAAAGGTTGGGCATATATTAAAGTTGATCCGAAATTAGCACACAACGCAAAAGTCGTGGATATAGAATATGCCCCAACTAACAAAGAGGGAACAATAAGCTTTTCAACCGAAATTTTTATTTTGTGCCCGGCTGATAAAAATCGGGGGAATGGAAAACTCTTTTTTGATTATGGAAACCGCGGTAATAAAAGAGCTTTACAGTATTTCAACGATGCTGTTGCATCCAATGATCCTAAAACATTGGATCACTGCGGGAATGGTTTCCTTTTTCGCAGAGGCTACACCATCGTGTGGGCTGGGTGGCAAGGTGACTTATTACCCGGAAATAATCGATTGATTATGGATCTACCTGTTGCCCGAGATGGTGAAGAAAAAATAAAAGGAACCATTCTTGCAGAATTCATCGCATCAACTCCTGGAAAGAAAACATTTCCGCTAAGCGGACAAGTATCGACGAGAAGTCATCCAACTATTTCTCTAAAAACTAGCGATGCTACCTTTACTCGCCGAAGATACCCACATGATCAAAGGCAGTTAATCCCGGATGACAAATGGCTTTTTGCTCGTGAAGAGGGAGGGATAGGGAAAGACTTCCAAGGTCTAGAAACAGCATTAGTGCCATCTCATCGCCATATACATTTACCAGATAGTTTTGAGACAGGCTGGATATATGAATTAATTTATACGGCAAGTGACCCGCTTATAATGGGATTAGGGCATGTAGCAGTTAGAGATTTCATCAGTTTTTTAAGATACGAAAAGAATGATGAAAATCCGTTAGCCAAAATAAAGATAACCTCCGCATATTGTTTTGGGAGATCTCAGACTGGACGCTGCATCAGAGACTCCATATACCTCGGTTTCAATGAGGACCTCGAAGGTCGAAAGGTTTTTGACGGTGTCTTGAGCCATGTGGCAGGTGCAGGTAAAATGTGGTTAAATCACCGTTTCTGTAATGCTGTTGTGCCAGCAGGACAGCAATACGAGGATCATAATAATATTGCCGATCAATTTCCCTTTTCGTACGCCATGTCACAGGATCATCTAACGGGAAAGTCCGATGCCATTTGCAAGCGACCCGAAACCGACCCGCTAATCTTTCACAGTCAAACCAGCACGGAGTATTGGCAACGCCGCGGTTCTTTAGTTCATACAGACACACAAGGCAACGATTTAGCCATGCCAGAAAACGTTCGGCTATATTTTTGGGCAAGTGCACAACATGTTGGAGATCCACTTCAAGGGCGCAGTTCTCGGGGAATTTGTCAAAACCCTGGAAACGTTGTTCAAACATCTATGTTTTTCAGGGGAATGCTGGACGCCTTGGACGACTGGGCGACAAGGGGCATAGCACCGCCAGAAAATAAAGTACCTCAAAGGATAGACGGTACATTAGTTACTATCGATAAATGGCGGGAGCAATTCCCCAATATTCCGGGTATTAATACTCCAAAAAATCCGAATTTTTTACCTTTATATGATTATGGACCAATGGCTTCTCAAGGTATTATCAACCAGCTACCTCCAATTATTCAGAGTGAAAAAGGCTACACAGTTTTGGTACCAGCGGTTGATATAGACGGGAATGACATTGCAGGCATCAGAGCACCAATGGTATCTGCTCCTCTCGCAACATATACGGGTTGGAATTTACGCGCTCGTTTTTTTGGAGAAGGCGCCATGCATGAATTCTCTGGCAGCACTATCGAGTTCCCGGAAACTAAAGAAATAGCAGAATCAACCGGTGACCCAAGAAAATCCGTTTTAGATCGCTATGGTGACGAGTTCGGGTATTTAAAAGCTATCGAGAGCGCTGCAAAACAGCTCGTTAGAGAAAAATGGATACTTGAGGAAGATTTACCGCGGGTTATGCAACTGGCCGATCGATGGTGCTTTGAAAGACATGACATAAGGCTTTGAGTGTTCTCCAGTCATTATTACCAGAGCTTGATATTCTCATAAATACGAATGTTGACACTCGCTCGCATTCCGGGAGTGAGGTTTGGGGGCGGGTTTGATATAGATATCCTAACTGGAACGCGCTCAACTCCACTGCTGAAACTGCTTTTTGAACTGCTTGTTTTCACGCCTGTTTGGGCTGTGGTTAAATTACCAACATGCTCCACCCTGCCATAAAAGTCCTCAAACGGATACGATTCAAAGTCGATTAATACACTTTTTCCGCGCGCAACATGTCGAATTTGACTTTCGTCAACATAGGCTTCAATCCAGAATACTTTGGGATTATGTAAGGAGAGTATTGTATTGCCATCTTCAACATATTCACCTTTGAAGCGATGGATTCTTCCAATCATTCCATTTATCGGCGACAGAATATGACGGTACGTTAATTCAACTTCTTCCAGCCGGATGTTATCTTCTATGCGACCCCGCTCCAGTTCAATTATTTTAATTCTTTCTAAAATTACTTCCACTTTTTTATTAGTGGTTTTTAATTGTTCATACTGTTGTCTAGCTACATCAATTCTTGCTTGTTTTAGCTCTTTTTCTCCCCGTAAAATGAGGACTTTATCCTTTTCGGCCATAAATTTGTCTTCTGATATTAACTCTTTTTGGTAAAGAAAATTTACGCGCCCTAGGTTTTTTTCGGCCAGCGCCAATCTATCTTTAACGGAGGAATACTCAAGGCTTCTAAGTTTTATGACCTCTTTCTGTGTCGCAAGCTGGGACTGGAGTTCTGATTCGAAAACATATTTCTCTGCTAATAGTTTCTTTTGTTCAGCCTTTTTTAATCCTAAGTCGGATTGCAAAGCCTTCACCCGAATCCGAATATCATCATCGGCTAGTTTTACAAGGGCTTGACCTTCGCGAACTGAGTTGCCCTCTTCCACCAAAACACGTTCTATTTTGCCATTCACTTGAGCTGATATTTTTGTCAAATCCGTTTGAATGCGCGCATCATTCTCATAGACGTGCGTAAACCAGAAAAATATCTCATACGCCGCCAGTAAGACCGAACCAAGCAAGCCAATACAAATCAAAAACTTCAACGTTTGCTTTAGTTTCAAAACGTAAACTCGTCTCTAGGTTAATAAAACTTTTTTGAATAATTATTTGCTAGACTAACAACTTAAGACAAAAAAGGTGTTATCTTACAACAAATAAATTGTGTACAAATCATTAACAATGAAGCTAACAGTTATGTATTAAACTATCAATCACCCAACTTTAACATCCTTTAAGTTATTCATAGGAGCAATAGTGGCCGTCAATCCAACACGGGCAGATGAGGACAGACCGGTTAGGACTTTACTGAGTGACAAAAACTTTCTCTGTATATGGTTAGTCGGTGGCGTCACAGGCGTTATTCGTTGGTTTCAACTCCTCGCCTTTGGTGTCTATTCTTTTGAAATAACGGGCTCTCCTCTTCTAGTTTCCGCTATTCCTATCCTTTGGATGCTCCCATTAATTTTATTTGGTCCTTTTATAGGAGTTTTCGCTGACCAAATTAGTCGGAAGCTATTATTAAGCGGTTCAATTTTTTTAATTACAGCTCTTCAAATTGTAATGAGTTTAGCTGCGTTTTCTGGCGATTTATCCTATTTTTTATTGGCTCTTGCTTCTTTTGTGAGTGGAATTTTTTGGGCAACGGATATGCCAATCAGGCGTCGTCTTCTTGGAGATCTGGCAGGTCAAAATGTCTCAAAGGCAATGGGACTAGACTCTGCTACTGGAAATGCGACACGCATGCTTGGCCCGCTCTTAGGCGGAGGCATGCTGCAGATTGTAGGAATGTTTGGAATTTTTTGGCTTAGTGGGGTCCTGTATGCCGTCTGCTTAATCTTAGTATTATTAGCCACGTTACCCGGCAGAGCCATTGAACCAGCAGCTCCTTCATTTTTTCGCGATTTTTCAAGTGGCATACAGTTTGTAATGAGAGATAAGGTTCTCAAGAGAATATTAATTATCACTATTATTTTTAATATTTGGGGTTTTCCATTTACGTCTATGATCCCAATAATCGGTCGAGAAGAATTAGGGCTATCACCATTCTTTGTAGGCATTCTCTCTAGTATGGAAGGCTTTGGCGCACTCATTGGAGCCCTCTTCATCACGCGCTTTGCCGATAAAGACAACTTTTTCCAAATTTATCTTGGGGGAACGATCGTCTACCTCTCGGGAGTGGGATATTTATCAATTTTAACTTTTGTTGCCGGCGGGCCAATCCATTCTTTTTATGCAAGCACAGTAGCACTGACCATAATTGGAATTGCGGGTGCTTGCTTTGCTGCAATGCAAGGCACATTAACGTATCTTGCAGCTCCACCTCAATACAGAAGTCGTGTTTTGGGTGTATTAACACTGTGTATTGGAACCGGACCTATCGGTTTCTTTAATGTTGGATGGATGGCCGAAAGCTTTGGTGTAGCAAATGCGCTTATTATAATTTGCTTTGAAGGTCTGCTGGCTCTGCTTTTACTTTGGGTTTGGGGGCAGACTATAAATATGAGAAAAGAACTAGAAGACAGGATTTCAGGTTGACTTTGAAATAGCGGCAGGAAGAGAATTTTTAATGTATGAAACTATTTCAATCAAAACTTGGTATAATCTTGCATTAAACTTCCATACGATAATTAGCTAACAAAACACAAAATTCGGCCTTTTCTATCCAAAACGACCGCTGATATGTTTATGGTATTATAAAATATTATTTCAAAAATATAGCGGGGTTCAGTGTGACTAAAAAAACCGGATTTATTGGTTTAGGAGCAATGGGTCATCCAATGGCCCAAAATATACTCAAGGCAGGCATTCCTCTGGTAATCCATGATATTGACGCTGGTAAAACAAAAATTCTGTCGGAATCTGGCGCTATAGTAGCCTCCTCACCAATGGAAGTTGCAAAAATGGCAGACCGAATTGTTTGCTTGGTAGAAACTACGGATCAAGCAAATGATGTAATATGTGGGCCTGAAGGCATAATACATGGGGCCAGCAATGGAAGTATTGTCATCTGTATGTCAACGATCGACCCACTCGTCGCTAAACGTATTGGGGCAGATTTAGATAAAAAAAATATAAGAATGCTTGATGCGCCAGTTAGTGGTGGAACTGGAAGAGCTACCGAGGCAACTCTTTCCGTAATAGTTGGCGGCGAAAAACAAGTATTTAATGAATGCCAGGATATCTTTGATGCAGTGGGAAACAATGTTTTTCACATCGGAGAGCTCGGTAAAGGGCTTATAATGAAACTGATTAATAATATGCTGGGCATTACCAATACAATAACGCTTATTGAGGGTTTAACGATTGGCGTAAAATCAGGTATCGGCCTCGAGACAATGCTTAGTGTTCTAAAGACCAGCTCGGGTGCAAGTGCGGCCGTTGATTTAAGAGTACCCCGTATAATAGAGGATAACTTTGAACCGGGCGGAACAATGGATATCGTGTATAAGGATCAAGAATTAGTCACCGCATATGCGAAGCAAATCGGCGTTCCAACCCTAATGGCAAACGTTAGTCAACAGGTTTATCAGATGGCTCGGACGGCGGGACTCAATAAAGAGGATTCGAGCGCAGTGGTGAAAATTTATGAAAATCTAGCAGATGTAGATATCATTGGAAGGAAATGATTGATGGCAAATATCGTCTTGATACATGGCGCCTATCAGGGTGGGTGGATATGGCAACCCGTTGCACAAATTCTAAGGGGTGCGGGAAACAACGTCTTTGCTCCAACGTTAGACGGATGCGCAGAAAGATCACACCAAGTCCGTAATGGCATCACAACAGAAACCCACGGTGATGAAATAGCAAATCTATTATTTTACGAGGATATCAAAGATGCGGTTCTGGTTGGAACAAGTTGCGGGGGAATGGTGATGGCTAAAGCTGCTGAATTAGCCCGTCATCGAGTAAAACGACTTGTATTCGCAGACGCTCTAGCTTTAATGGATGGTGAGAGAATTGCCGATTTCGTGAACAGGGAAACCGCCATTAATACTGATCTCACTTCAGGTCCGCCAAGGCATGATGTAGTCAACAGGTTATTTAAAGATCTCGAAGAACCGACAAGGAGTTGGGCTATTGAAAGATATACCATGCAACCAATAGCATGCATGGAAAACCCAGTTGAATTGAAAGAATTTTGGTCGCTTCCTTGGAAGGCGTCAGTGGTATATTGTAGCCAAAGTATCAATCCTCCTAAAAGCCACCAAGAGAGGGCAGCCAATACTTTGGGGGCTAAATGGCATGAGATACAAACGGGTCACTATCCTATGCTCAGTGAACCTGACGCTTTGGCACAGATAATAATGGATGAAGGATAATAAATGATTATCGCATCTATTTTTATCTGACTTTTGGATTAACAAATCATGCCAGTTAGCCTTTCGATTGATATAGGCGGGACATTCACAGATGCCGTTTTAGAAAATGATTCAAAACGTTACACAAGTAAAGTTTTGACCACTCGAGGCAATCCTGCGAATGGTTTCATAGCAGCGGCCTCAAAAGTCTTAGATCTAGCCAGACTATCACCATCTGATGTTGATATAATTATCCACGGCACAACACTGGCAACTAATGCTTTGATAGAACGAAAAGGAGCAAAAGTTGGCCTCATAACAACAGACGGATTTTCAGATAGTCTTGAGATAGCATATGAGCATCGTTTTGAGCAATCGGATCTCTTTATGGAGAGACCCAAACCTCTAGTTGAGCGACACTTGCGTGTAGGGATAATTGAACGTATCGCTGCCGACGGGTCAATATTGTTACCCCTTGATGAAGCCTCAGTAACTAGTGCAATAACTAGGTTAAAAGATGAAAAGGTAGATGCAGTAGCAATTGGGCTGCTCCATTGCTATGCGAATCCTTCTCATGAGGACCGTGTTGCCGATATTGTTAAAAGTATGATGCCTGACACCCCTCTTAGTTTGTCGTCTAGAGTGTCTCCAGAGATACGTGAATATGACCGTATCTCTACAACTGTTGCAAACGCATATGTTTTACCACTTATGCGAGGCTATCTTGAAAGCCTAGAAGCACTTTTAAACTCTTCTGGATATAATGTTCCACTTTTACTAATGATGTCGAGTGGCAGTATGACAACTGTCAAGACGGCGAGAGACCTACCAATTCGTCTAGTCGAGTCAGGTCCTGCAGGTGGAGCGATTTTAGCAAAGGAAATCGCTGCAGAATGTGCCTTGGAGCAGGTTCTTTCATTCGATATGGGCGGCACTACAGCAAAGATCTGTTATATTGATAATTACGAACCGCATTTTTCTCGAAGTTTTGAGGTAGCTAGAGAATATCGCTTTTTAAAAGGAAGTGGGCTTCCTTTGCGCATTCCGGTAATCGATATGGTGGAAATTGGAGCCGGCGGAGGCTCAATAGCGACGGTGGATGACCTTGGAAGAATACGAGTTGGGCCTTCAAGTGCAGGGTCATCGCCAGGTCCAGCCGCCTATGATAAGGGCGGAGACAAACCAACGGTCACAGATGCGGATATAGTATTGGGCCGGATTGACCCAAGACGTTTTGCTGGAGGGGAAGTAAAACTTAACGAGACACTTTCAACCAATGCCGTCGATCAAATTATAAGTTCCAAACTGAATAT
>CENP01181594.1_pt1 | contig 15658 bp, 17 predicted proteins | sample 361281 | NCBI WGS metagenome assembly CENP01 (sample SAMEA2591122, study PRJEB7988) | marine metagenome | biome: marine biome (ENVO:00000447); feature: deep chlorophyll maximum layer (ENVO:xxxxxxxx); material: saline water (ENVO:00002010), including plankton (ENVO:xxxxxxxx) | depth 70 m
CTTCAAAGAGCAACTGATATAGCAGAACAAATGGTCGGTACTTTTGGTATGAGTGATATCCTCGGACCTCTTGCTTATGATAAACAAGGTGGTGGACAGTTTCTAGGAAATGGTAATAACCCAAGAAGATCTGTTAGTGATGCAACTGCTCAAGCCATAGATAAAGAAGTAAGAGACCTAGTTGATGATGCACATGAGACCGCACTAAATATTTTAAGAAATAACCTGCCATTACTTGAATCCATTTCCCAAAAAATTCTTCAAGAAGAAGTTATTGAAGGTGAAGATCTAAAAAATCTGCTTGCAGAAACAAAAATGCCAGCATAGTAGAATTTAAAATTAATCAAAGATTTTAATGTTAAAACCAAATAAGCTTGTAAAAAAAGATTTTCTTTCGAGCTTGGACATGTCTACCAAAGAAGTTAATCATATTTTTGAACTTGCAACAAATTTAAAAAATAACAATTTAAATATTGAGGTTAAAAATAAGGTCTTGGGATTAATTTTTGACAAGTCTTCCACGCGTACAAGAGTTAGTTTCCATGTCGCCATGTCAAAACTGGGAGGGACTACAATTGAACTTAATCCTAATACTTCACAAATTGGTAGAGGTGAGCCAATAAGAGATACAGCAAGAGTTCTTAGTAGATATTGTGATGTGATTGCAATAAGAACCTTTAATCACTCAGATTTAGAAGAATATGCAAAGTGGTCTTCGAAACCTGTTATTAATGCACTTACAGATTTAGAGCATCCATGTCAGGCACTAGCTGATTTCCTAACTATTAAGGAAGAATTCATCGATTTTAAAAATGTAATCTTGACATTTATAGGGGATGGAAATAACGTCGCTAACTCTCTAATTTTATGTGGAGCGTTATTAGGCGTTGAAGTAAGGGTTGCATGCCCTAGGGGTTTTGAGCCTAACCCAATTTTTATCGAGAGAGCACGTGAAATTTATAAAAATGATAATTTGTTAAAAATCATGCATGATCCTGATACTGCTGTAAATGGGGCTAACGTTTTATATACCGATGTTTGGTCTTCTATGGGCGAAGAAGATCAAAAAGTGGAGAAAGATAAGAAATTTAATGGATTTACTATTGATGATGATTTATTAAAAAAGGCCGATAAAGATGCAATTATTCTTCATTGTCTTCCTGCTTATCGAAATAAAGAGATTACAGATGCTGCTATTGAAAGTGATAAAAGTAGAATTTTTGAACAGGCAGAAAATAGAATGCATGTCCAACAAGCACTTTTAGCTTGTATGTTTTAATTTACCTACTTGCACTTTTCTTTTAATATAGGTACAAATGTATTAGTGTGTATTTGTTTTCGTTTTGAATACTTCCGATAATAATAATCTTTCAGATGCTCAGAACGAGCTTTATGAATGGATTAAAAGTTATATGAGAGATTTTCATCATAGTCCCTCAATAAGACAGATGATGCAGGCAATGGGGTTGAAATCTCCTGCGCCAATCCAAAGTAGGCTAAAGCACCTACAGCAAAAAGGTTTTATTAGTTGGCAAGAAGGTAAGGCTAGAACTCTTCAAATTGTTGATGAAGTCTTAGGAGGTGTTCCCATTATGGGTTCAGTAGCAGCGGGAGGTCTTATAGAAACTTATTGTGATATAAATGAAAATCTAGATATTTCTGATGTTTTAAAAAAGAAAAATGTTTTTGCTCTTACAGTTAATGGAGATTCAATGATTGATGCCTGTATAGCTGATGGAGATATGGTTTTGATGGAGCCCATAACTGATTCATTCTCATTAAGAAATGGAACAATTGTTAGCGCTATGGTACCAGGATTAGGAACAACTTTAAAATATTTTTTTAAACGTGGAGGAAAAATTTTTTTAGAAGCTGCAAATCCTAATTATGAACCAATTGAATTAAATTTAGGTGAAGTCGTTTTTCAAGGGAAATTATTAGCTGTATGGAGAAAAGTTTAATTAAAAATATAAAAGAAATTCTCCAAAATAAAAAATTTTAAAAATTTAAAATATGCGATCATTAAGTGATTTAAAAAAATTTTTGAATTTTAGAGAAATTTGTGAACTTTAAATATATCAAATACTTAAGATTTATTCTTTGTCTTATAATTTATTATTAATTAATAAAGAAAAATAAATTTTTGAATAAATTATAAGTAAAGTTAGGTATAGATAAAAATAATGGAAGATTTAATATTAAAAATCCTTTTTTATTAATTTCTTTTCTTTTTACAAAAAGATTTAATATTAAAATTAATATACTTGCATAAGAAATAATCTTAAATAATGATCCCGCAATAAGCTGCTTCTCAGTCACTCCAAAATAAGGACCTAATAAAAAAACAGTTAAAAATATGAAATAAGCAGATATTGATGATTCAATTGATGAAAGTAATTTTAGATTTAAAATACTTTTTTTTGGATAATTCAAATTTTTAAAACTATAATTAAATCGCATAAGTATAAATTTTTGAATTTAAAGCTGATCTCAAAGTTTTAAGATTTAAGATTATTAATAACTTTCTACAAATTTAATTCAGTTTAAATATTTTTTGAAAATACTTAATATAAATATCAATATTAAATTATTAAAAAGCAACTATATAGAAACATAATTGCCATATTCAAAGAATTTATTTAAATTAACATTATGTAGCAGGTTAAATAATTTATGGTTCACCATAAAATTGTTAAATTTTTGAAATCGGATGGTTTCAAAAGAAAAAGATCTTTTTTATTAGCAACAGGCTTTTACCTTTCAATTTCCCCTATCTCCAACTTATCATTTGCTTCTGATTTAAAAAAAACAATTAAGCCTATAAATAACCAATTAATAAATTCATTTCAAGAAAAAAATTATTTAATCAAAGGGAAATCTACTCCAACTATGACCCCTTTAATTTCAGGAGAAATTAAGACTAAAAGTCAGCTCTTTAATACTCGTGGATATGTAAAAATCAAAGGGCCAAAAATTAACTTAATAGTTAAAGATGCAGATGCAAAAGATCTTCTTTTGAGCTTATCTAATGTTGGTAAATATGGATTAGTTTTTGTCCCATCTCCAAATGAAGTACAAAATACTAGACTAGTTACTTTATCTCTTCAAAATGTTTCTTATGAAAGAGCTATAAATAGTATTTTGTTAGCTTCTTCTTTGCAGGGTAAATTTGAGAAGGGTATCTTAATAATTGGAGAAAATATACTAAATAAAAGTTTTGGTCCAAATATTTCTAAAGTTTATAGGCTCAATCAAATTTCATCTGAATCCGCTGCAGAATATCTTGGAAGTCTAGGAGCGACAATTAATATTTTAAGTCTTAATAGTCCAATAAAATTGACTACCTCCAATAAAATTTCACTTCAGCAAGATACAAAGATTTCAAAAATAGAGTCATACGGTTCCAGTGAGGGACCTCTTAAAGGTCTTATCGGGACAAGTGATTCTAGATTACAAACTATAACTTTAATAGGTGATCCCAAGCTGATTTCAATTGCTGATAAATATATTGAACAACTAGATCGTAGACAAAGACAAGTTGCTTTAGAGGTAAAAATCCTTGATATTACTCTTAAAGATGGAAATGTATTTGATAATAGTAATTTTTTCAGAAGTAAAAGCCTTTATATAGTTAATAGCAATGGAATAGCTAACATTATTTATGGAAAAGATGTCTCAAATTTAACAGGGATACAGAGTGATATATTAGGAACAAAAAATATTTCGGGCATAAATGACGGCGAATTTCTTAACTGGTTTAATGCAAGAATAGTTTCAAGTAAAACAAATGTAATAGCAAATCCAACTTTGATTCTTAGTGAAAATAAAGAATCAATCAGTGGTGGATCTACATCTACATCATCTAATCTATCAACTGCAACAATTGGAAGACCATTCGCAAATGAATCATTTATCACTGTTGGTAATAAAGTTATAACGAACTATACAGTTACACAAAGTGAGAGTGGAGGATCTCCTTCATGTGAAGCAGTATTTGGCACTGAAGGTATCACCTTCGGAGCAAAAGTATATAAAATTGATGATAATGGTTACGTCACTTTTAGTTTGAGTCCAGAATTAGCTTCAGTGACTGACACGATATTAATTCCAAATTGCGGTATCATAAAGACCTTAAGTGTTAGAAGACTGGATACTGGAGGGGTAAGAGTAAGGGATGGGCAAACCCTTATACTTTCAGGAGTTTTATCTAATACAGATACAAAAAGGGAAACAAAGTTTCCTGTTCTCGGATACTTACCCGTCATTGGCAATTTGTTTTCGAGTAAAAGTAAGAGTTCAGATAATTCTGAATTAGTCATAATGGTTTCTCCCAAAATTATTAATGATGAAAACATTTCTAATTAGTGTATAAATATATGCAAAATCTTAGAAAATTTATAATTATATAATTATTGAATATGTTACTTTCATATCCTAGGCTTAATAGACAATTTAGGGAGTGAGATTGACTTATCTAAATTTACTTAACAGCAGAAATGATGAAGATGAAAGTGATGAAATACTTTTATCTTATGACGAAGAGCGTAGTAGAGGCATATTAATAGGATCTGGTTTTTTAACGCTATCCTTTTTAATTTTACTTTCGATAATTTTTAAAGGATTTTATTTGGACTTTAGAAAAAGGATGTATGTAAATGATGTATTTACTTATGATGAAACAGTACTCAAAATTCAAAAGCTAAAAAAAGAATATAAAAATATTGAAAAGGATAATGACAAAATAATTAAATCTATTTTAGCTCTGAGATCAAATTTAGATATTATGAACATATTAAAAAAAATAATCCCTAGAGATCTATATCTTGATAGCTTAAAGATCTCAGGTAATAAAGTTATTTTTGATGGATATGTAAACAACAGTTTGGGTGTGAAGATTATAAATGCATTTATATTAGAGTTAATAAAATCACCTTTATTTGATTCTGATTCGGTAAAACTTATGGATATTAAGTATAAAGATTCATCAGATTCATTTAACTTTTTAATAAATGCAATATTCGTTGAAGATATGTCAAATTTAAATTTAGAAAATATAGCAATTAAAAATAATAAGGGATTTTTTCAAAAACTCATCATTATGAAAGAAAATAAACTTTTTGATACTAAAAAACTTTCACTATGAAGACAATAAAAGAATTTAAACTTACTCCAAAATTAGCCTCAACTATTGTGCCTGTAATTATTGGAGTTTTATCATCATCTACTTTATTATTTTTAGGTTTATTTCCTCTAAATAATAAAGTTAAAAATATATCTGAAGAGTTAAATGAGTATAAAACAAAGTCATCAGAATTAGATTTAATTTTAAATAATTTTAAAAAGGCAAAATTTGATCTTAGAGGAGCATATCAAACTAAGTATAATTTAATAAACATAATTGCTGGAGATACTGACTTAAAAACATTTTTTGCAAAAATAAATTCATTGGCACTTGAGACTTCTATAAAAATAGATAATATTAAACCCATTAAAGTAATAAATTATGCTAATAAAAATGAAGAGCAGAATACAAAAGACGAAGATCAAGATTCCTCAAAAAGTGAGGATCCTTTAATTACACCCTCTACGTTTAAGCAAATTATGAGCATTGAATTAACAGGTAGATATGATAATCTTATTGATTTTTTAAAAAATATTGAAATGATGGAGAATTTAATATCAATTAATTCTTTAAGCTTAAAATCATCCAAAGAAAAATTAGATAAAAAAAATGAAAGTATCTTAAAAATAAACCTGGATATAATTACATATGGAAAAACTAATGCGTAAAAATAAAGAAATCATACTTAATAATTACCAATCCATAATTTTAAAATTAAATCTAATTTACTGAGAATATGTATTTATTTTATTCATTAATGAGTATTTCAATACTATCAACTATTAATTTATTTAATCAGGTTGTTAATAATTACAGTCTTATGAAAAATAATTCCTTATTAATAAACTCTAGCTATAACAACTCTAATAATCAAAAAATTGATAATGATTTTTTTAAAATTATTAATGAATTAAATAACGAAATAACTGTAAATAATTTAAAAAATAAAAAAATTTGTTATGAAATATTAGGGAAAATCCGAGAAAGAAAAGGCATTACTAAAGCATATTTAAAGAGATTTAAGATAGCTTCTGAAACTAAATCATCACACTATAAATTTATAAATTCATGTGCGCTAAGTAATGGTGATTATAGATTAGTTTTCATAAATAATAGTATTTATGAATCTTTCCCTACTTTTTATTCTTGTAAAACTTCTACAAGTAGCTATTGTAAATTTGAAATTGATAGCTCCTTCTAGATGATTTCAAATATTTATGGCCTTCTAATTTTATCTGCAATTACAACAACTTTGCTTACATCTGTTCAAATGGCAAATACAAAACTTAACTATAAGAACGAATATTCAATAACAAAGGAAGAAAAGATATATCTTCAAACACTGGGCTTCAATAAATCAGATTTCTCAAAATTAGAAACTGATTTAAAAAAAATTTATAAATAAATTTATTAAGTATGAATAATGCAAAAATAAAAAATAAAATTAATACAGATAAAGGTATGGCGTTAACTGAATTAGTACTTAGTTTAATATTTTTAGTTTCATTTGGTTTGATCATTGCATCTACTTCATCATTTTTGAACAAACTTTTGAGATCAAATAATTATAATTTCCAGAAAACCGACTATCAATCTGAAATAACTCAAGTAAAAAAAAGAATGAAAGAATGGGTGAACATAATCTCTCAGCCCTCTTATTCCAAAGAAGAAATAAATAATATGAATTGTAGTTATTTGCCAAAATCTCCTAAAACAATTTGGAATATCCCTCATGAACCCGTCAACCTTCCATCAAGAAGTTATCAATTTTGCATTTCAAGTACCTCTATAGTTGAGAGTGATCTAAACCAATTAATATCTGGAAATAAAAATTCAAATCCTGGGATATATATTTTATATGCAAAACCAGATATTAAATCTTCCTATTTTCCTTTTATTCGGATAATATTCTGTAGACCAAGAGTTTTTTGTAAAGCTTAAAATTATGGGAAATTCAAAATTTAATTTAAACATTAAAGATATACTTATTTTCTTTAAAAATATAAAAAAACAGATTTCTAAACGTTCTTTGATTATTGAGTTTAGTGATCAAAATCTTAAATTAGTTGAAGCTAAATTAATAAATAAAAGGTTAAGTTTTAGAGCTTTCAGGAACATAGTTTTACCAATTGAGGCTATCAGCAAAGGAGTACCCAATGATCCTGAAATGATGTCCAAGTTAATTTTAGATTTAATGGAAGAAGAAAATATAAACATAAAATCTGCTTCTGTTGTTTTAAATTCAGAGTCTATTTATATAAAAAATATTTATCTACCAAAAGATCTTACAAAAAAACAAGCAATAAAATATATAATGAGCCCATCAAATCAACAATTACCAATTCCTCTGAGTCAACTAGATTTTGATCTAATTGAGACATCCGTAAATCATTCTAGTAATTTAAAAAAAGAATTTATATTAATAGCAATTCCAAAGAAACTTACCAACATAATTTCAGAAACTCTTGAACTTGCAGGATTAGATCTTAAATTATTAGATTATAATTGTATTAGTAATACTAGACTTTTATATAACGAACAAACAAATTTAAAACCCAAAGAACATATCTTACTTTTAGACTTTAGAAATGATGCAACTTTTCTAACTCTTATAGATAGAAATGGTCCACTTTTAATTGAAAGAATATCATCTATCAGAGAATACCCTCACAATTTTAATGAAAGTATCTCTAATAAAAAAGATTATTTAGAACTAAGTAATTTGGATTTAAAAATAATTGAAAAAGATATAACTAAAATCCTTATAAATTATTTTAAAAATAAACTTGATCTTGAAAATTATAGCGTTTTCATAATGGGACCAAATAGTGCTCATACAAATATAGTTAGTATTTTAGGAAGTTTATTAAACAAAAATGTATATTTGATATCACCCACCAACTGCGAGGGAATTCATGAAGCAATATATAGTGACGAAATAAATGAATTTTTTGTAGCCTCATTAATTGGCACAGGTCTGGGATTAAGTAAATCAATAAATATAAACCCAGACAAAACACAAGAATTCAAATATATTAGAAAGTTTATTTTTGATAAATCAAAAATAGATTCCTCTAAAGACTTAAATAAAAGTAAGATTAATTTACCTCTTAAAAATAAATTAAAGTCTCCAAAAAAAGAAAAAAATTACTCAGTAAATAAGGATTTAACACCTGATGATAAATCTAAAAATAATTTGAAAAATGAAGAAAAAGTAAGTTCATTCATTAAGGATGATACGAATTCCGAGAATAAATTAAAAAATAACCTCAACAATGATAAAGAATTTAAATTTGATAAAAAATTCTTAGAGTAAAAATATAATTATTTTTATGCTCCTCCTACTTGGTTTATCATATCAAACATTGGAAGATATAAAGAGATGACAATAGTTCCCACAATACCTGCTACGACAAAAATAACAGCTGGTTCCATTGCCTTAGTCAAAATATTTACTGATTCTTCAAGTTCTCTTTTATAAAATATAGACATATTATTCAACATAAAAACTAACTCTCCACTTTCCTCTCCTATCTTTACCATAGAAACGATTAATCTTGGGATTACTTTTGATAGGCTAAAAGAGTAACTCAATTCATTACCATTTTTAATAACGTTTATTGACTTAATTAATGAATTTTTAATTGATTGATTCCCAGAGGAGTTTATACATTTTTCTAAACCTTCAACTAGTGGAATTCCAGCTTTTAATAATGTACAAAGAGTATCACACAAAGAGGCTAATTCACCCATTAACACAAGATTACCGAATAATGGAATTTTTAGTATTAATTGATCTATTAACAATCTACCTTTATAAGTTTTATAAGTAATATTGAATAAATAAATTAAGGAAAAAGTAATCAAAGGCGCTGAGATAACAAATTTAGATGAAGTAACAAATCTAGATAATGACAACATAAACATTGTTAGAGAAGGCAAAGTAGCCCCCATACCGGCAAACATCTCTTCAAAAGTTGGCACTATAAATATAAGTAGAGCTAGACTTACAGTTATCGCTAAAACAAAAATAATTACTGGATAAATTAGAGAACTCTTGATTTCGGATTTAATTTTGGCATTAGCTTCTAACAATGATGCTATTCGTTCAAGAACTTCTGATAAAATACCCCCAGCTTCTCCCGCTTCTATTAAACCAATTGTTATCGGATTAAAAATACGATCATATATTTTAAATGCACTTGAAAGATCTTCTCCAGATGCTAGTTTATTAGAAATTATGAGTATACATTTAGCAAATTCTTTATTAGTCATATTTTCAGATAATAATTGTAAACCTTCAGCTAAAGGAACTCCACTTTTTATAATTACTGAAAGTTGTTTGAAAAATATAAGTAAATCTTTCTGTTTCACTGTTGCTTTTTTATGCAAAGGATCATCAAAAAAGCTAAATTTATTTAAGGGATTCTCTCGCGAATTATTCTCGTTTTTGTTTTTTGGCGTATAGTAAGAACTAGACATTATAGTTTACTGAGTAATAATACTTTTTTTATTGAAAGCTTTATCAAGAGCTTCTTCAGTAGAAATAATATTCCCTTTCACTAGATTATTTAAGGTTTGGTCTAGTGTTTGCATTCCGTCTTTTTGACCAGTTTGAATTTGTGAATAAATTTGATTTATCTGTTTCTCCCGAATTAAATTTGATATCGCATTATTAGTAATCATTAATTCATAGGCTAAAGAACGTTTGCCATTTGTATTTTTACATAAGGTTTGTGACATTATGCCTATTATTGAAGTCGAAGCTTGTAAGCGAGCTTGCTCCTGTTGATCCCCAGGGAAGACATCTACTATTCTCTCAACAGTTTTGGAAGCTGAAGAAGTATGCAGTGTACCTAAAACAAGATGTCCAGTTTCAGCTGCCGTCATAGCCAAACTTATTGTTTCTAAGTCTCTCATTTCTCCTATATATATAACATCTGGATCTTCCCTCAAAGCAGCTCTTAATGCAGTTGAGAAATTTTTTGTATCTCTATTAACTTCACGTTGGTGAATAATAGAGCTTTTTGTATTTTTAAAAAGATATTCTACTGGATCTTCTATTGTAATAATATGTCTTTTCTGATTATCTAATATGTAATTAATAAAAGAAGCTAAAGTCGTAGATTTTCCAGATCCTGTGGGACCTGTACATAAAATCAACCCCTTATGAAAATTTGAAAGGTTTATAAAAGGTTGAGGCAGACCAATATCTTTCCAACTAGGAACATTGTCATTAAGTATTCTTAAGGTTAAACATCTTTTTTTATTAGAAAAATATGCATTAACTCTTAGTCTTGCCAAACCTTTAATACTTATTGAAGTATCTAAATCACAATTATTTAAATAGTCTTTAATTTCTTCCTGAGTAAGTAATTCATTTAAAATTTCATCAAAATTTACAGAAGATAATTTTTGATCACTTATTCGAATATCAGAATTTATTCTTACTGCTATTTCTACACCCTCTTCTAAATGAATATCTGATGAACCAGCTTCTATTGCATTAGTAACTATCTGATTAATAATGGACATACTAGAAATATTTATTGTTCTTCATTTTTACAAATTCTTAACAACTCAGAAACAGTGGTTATTTGATCTTCAACAAGTTTTGCACCATATTCAAATAAAGTTAACATGCCATTCTCTCTTGCTAACTCTTCAATTTCCTGAGTGCTTTTATTTTCTATAATGTGAGCCTGTATGTTTCTTTTTAAAATTAAGAGCTCGTAAGTTCCTACCCTACCATTATAACCAGTACCATTACATCTAAGGCATAGACTCTTTTCTTTCCTCCTGATTTCTTTTTCTGAGCTAGTTAAACTATTAGCATATCTAGCGGGTGTTCCAACTCTAATTTTCAATTTATTTGCTTCTTTCTCCGAAATGGGCCTTACTGTACTGCAATCTGGACAAACTTTTCTAAGCAAACGCTGAGCTAAGATAGCTCTAACAGAAGCATTTAATTTATATTTAGGTACATTCATATCAAGCAATCTCGTGAGAGAGCTAGAAGATGTGTTCGCATGCAAAGTAGTAAATACTAAATGTCCAGTTTCTGCTGCATCCATTGATGATTCTGCAGTTTCAGGATCTCTTGTTTCTCCAATAAGTATGACATCTGGATCTTGCCTTAAGAAAGTTCTCAATAAATTAGAAAATGTCTGTTTTTTTGCTCTATTTACTTGATGTTGCACAATATCTCCACCCATATCATATTCAATTGGATCTTCAGCAGTAATAATTTTCAATTCACCATTATCTTTTTCTTGCAAGGCCGAAGCTAATGTAGTTGATTTACCTGAACCTGTAGGTCCAGAAACTATAACAATTCCATTTGTAGATTTTATAGTCTTACGAAAGTCATTTCTAACAGATTCAATATATATTAATTTATCCAAGTCAAGAATACTTGAATCACTATTTAAAATTCTTAAAACCATACCTTCACCATATTTACCATTTGAAGTTGAACATCTAAATTCAAGTTTTTGATTTTCAAATCTTCTTAAAATCTTTCCATCTTGTGCCGCTCTTCGTTCCGCAACATCCATTTTTGCCATATTCTTAAGACAAGCCAAAACTTGTCTTCCAACCTTTTTTGGAAAAGATAAATAGTTTTGCATCACTCCATCTTTTCTAATACGAATTTTGCAGGTTTTTTCTCTTGGCTCAATATGTATATCTGAAACACCATTTCTTGCGTTACTTATCAATATAATTCCAGCTGCTTTTTGAATTGGACTACTTAACATCTCTGTACTCAAATCCTCTTCTTCTTCTTCAATTTCATCTTCTTCAAAATCATCAAATTCTATTTCAAATTCACTATTATTAATCTCATCATCATTATTTAATTGAAGAGCATTTATTACAGCTTCTTCGGTAAATTCAGCTAAATCGATATTATCCCCTTCTATAAGTCTTTCTTCTGAAGCTTGATCTAGAAGAAGCTTAATTTCATCATGATTCTTTTCAACATACCTAACTTCAAAACCAGCGTCTGATAATCTACTTTTTATAGTTTTACCAATAGTCCCAAGATATTCGATATTCGCTACTGCAATATTAATGATTGTGGAATTTGGAGGTAAAGATGGAGCTAAAGAAATTGGTACTACAAAATTTTCTCTACACCACTGCAAAGAAAAATATTTATCAACTAGTGATCTAACTGATGCAATAGAGTTTTTTGACATTTAATTCATTGCGCCCCGCATGCAGAGTTATTAAATGCGTCTTCGGTTTTATAAATTACTTTTTGACATATCCATACTTTCTCACAACCTTTAGGAGCTTTACCATTGTTAAAAAAGAAAGGTCCAGAAAAATTATTTATTCTTTTTCTTTCTATAGCTGTCTCACATATTTTTAGATCCTTTTTAAGAATTTCATAATCCATATTGACACGAGAACCTACTTCAATTCCATTATAAAAAAAATAAGATTTTGATCCGCAATCACTATATTTGGCTTTCCCAGTAAATTTATCATTCTCCTTATTACTTATCCATTTCTGGCAAGAAAGTTGAGCATTCATTAAATCAAATTCATCTTCAGATTCATATATATAGCCATCTACAATATATACGATTTTTGAACAACTATTGAATTCATCATCCCAGGTGACCAACGCACCATTAGTTCCGTTATTTCTACTACTAAGGAATGTATTTATACATTTAGTTTTTCCCCTTTCCATTTTCTCAAGATTCCTGAAAGCTTTAATTTCATTTTTGTTATTACAGTTACTTCCAGCCCATGAATAACACATATCTAATGAATCTTTAATCCCTGAAGATGGCTCTCCATAAGATAGAAACTTACCAGTTTGTGGACCAATATAAAAACCAAATTTAAATAAAGACTCATCATCAGTATTAATTGGCTCTACAAATAATTCAGAACAATTAGGGTTATCTGAAAATTTATATCCTGTATTTATAATTTTTTGATCACCTTGAAATGAATCTGGTAAAACTTTTTTTATTTTTTCATTCTGCCTATATTTCTCAAGGCATTGAGAAGCATATTGATTTAAAATTGCTTTCATTTCTTCAAACTTATTTTTTTTTAATCCAAGAAAAAATGATGGGAAGGTTACTGCAGATAATATAGAGATTATTGCTAGAACAACTATTACCTCAATCAAAGTGAATCCTTTTTCATTTATTGAGATTTTCTTGATTGACAAATTCATAAAAATAAAAAAAATTCAAGGTAATTTGGATTTATTTATGACGTTTAAGACATAAGTTTCATTTCTAAATTTAATAATTAATTTGCCTTTAGATTTATCTATAGATATTGATTTATAACCTTCTGGTAAAAGATAAGTATTTTGACCACCAATATCTCCAATTCTTAAAGCCCCCGAATTGCCTTTGTAATTAACAAAAGCTAAAAGTTCTTTTTTTGTCGATAATATTCCAGTAAGTCTTAAATCATTATTTAATATCATTTTTTCTACGGAGCTTCCAGCAGAAAAAGGGTTTTTGTTTCCAATAGATATATCAGATGCTACTTTATCTTGAGTGGGCAATTTGATTAAATCTTTCTTATCGATGTTTGGTGAAATATCTTTTTTTATTTGAGCTAATTCCTCCGAAATATCAATATCAATATCAGAATTTTTAGGCGACTTTGTACAACTTAACAAAAGAAGGGGAGTTAATAAAAAAAGTGTTTTTAATAAACGCATCTTCTATTAATATTATTTTTCTATTACCAACAGAAATCAGCTCCTTCTTCATCTTCCCATTGTGCTTTTTTTGTATAATTTTGATTAACACAAGCTTTTTTAATAGCTCCATCAGATTGTACCGCCATAAATAATTTAGGTAATGCTGTATAACCATCAGAAGGTGTAGCCTTGACTCCAAAACATCCTGCTACATTTTCACCATTACCATCCCACTTAACGAAATCTTCATAACCTTTAAAGTCTCCTTTAAAAGCCTCTGCTTTGGTAAAAGCTAGACCTTCATTATTACTAGTTCCTTCTTTACCTCTTGCTTGCAGTACTAAACATTCTTTAATCCCGTTAGCCATACCAGATTTAACTGCTGAAGCCCTTGCGTCATTTTGAATTCCATTAAATGCTGGGATAGCAACAGCAGCTAGTATTGACAGAACAGCAATAACAACAACTAACTCAATAAGAGAAAAGCCTTCTTCTCCAGGTCTAGAAGATAATACTTTTTGCACTCTTTTTGAATTTAAATAAGCATTAAATGATGACATTTAAATTAATTACTATATATACAAGATTTTATATATTTTAATAAATCAATGTCAAGTATTATTAATATTTTATACGTCAATTAATAATTGATTAAATTTATATTTAAAGATAAATGATTTAATGTACTTGAATAATCAATCGTTTTTTTTTGAACTTGTATTAGTTTTTATTCTTGGATGCTGTATTGGAAGTTTTATCAATGTTATTGTATATAGATTTCCAAGAAATCAATCAATATTATTTCCAAGAAGTTTTTGTCCAGAATGTAAATATAAAATTAAATGGTTTGATAATATCCCAATTATAAGTTGGATATTGTTAGCAGGAAAATGTAGAAAATGTAATCAAAAAATAAATTATACATATCCATTAATTGAATTTTTCACAGGTATTGTTTTCTTATTGTGTTACTTAAGTAATATTTTTATTAATACAAATAATACATCGTTATTATATATAGTTGCCAGTTGGTCTTTAGCAACAATTGCACTTGCTATATCTTTTATTGATATCTATCATTACTGGCTACCAAAATCTTTAAATTATTTACTAATCTTTTTAGGAATATTTATAATTATTCTTTTTTTTTCAGATACTTCAAATTTATCTTTTCCTTATCAGAGCATCAATAATATACTCAGCGCATTTTTAGGGTATGTATTGTTTAGATTAGTCGCCTACATATCTAAATTAATTTATAAAAGGGAGGCTTTAGGTCAAGGTGATGCTTTATTTGTTGCTGGTATTGGTGCTTGGAATGGCTTTTCAGGACTATATTTTAGTTTAATTATATCTTTTGTATTAGCTGGGACATATGTTTTTATTGGATTATTAACTCGAAGAATTGATTATGGTGGCTATATTCCATTAGGGCCTTTTTTAGCTTCTGGTTTAATAATTGTGTGGTGTATTGGTAAAGAAAATATATTGCAATTTTTAATATAGAACTTTCATTAACTATTTATTAAATAGAACAATTGTTATAACTATTAGATTTATATATGCCAACTATCAAAAACCCCTAAAACATGAATCCCCTATTAACAAAATTTTTAAATAAATATTTTTTTCATTTTTAATTTTCAATAAATAACTAGGATTTATTTTGAGTAAAGTGTTAATTTTGACATTGCCATCACTTCCATCTTTAAGGATACTATAAAAACATTTTCTACTAGTGCCTGAAATAATCCCAGGCCAGATTGTGATGATCCCAACGATAAAACCTAAACTAAAAATAGTTATTCTTTGAAAATAAAATTTTCTATAAAAATTTTTCTTTCTCACAT
>CENP01010728.1_pt1 | contig 15653 bp, 16 predicted proteins | sample 361281 | NCBI WGS metagenome assembly CENP01 (sample SAMEA2591122, study PRJEB7988) | marine metagenome | biome: marine biome (ENVO:00000447); feature: deep chlorophyll maximum layer (ENVO:xxxxxxxx); material: saline water (ENVO:00002010), including plankton (ENVO:xxxxxxxx) | depth 70 m
GCTAACGCACAGCAAAAAAGAAATTTTTACGCATTTTTTAACGAACATGATCGAAGACGTGGCACCAGTTTCGAAAGGACATTTCCTGAAATGGTAGATTTTTGGCAGGAGTGTAAATCAGCATGAAGACAATAGCATTTTATGGAGATAGTTTTTGCCAAAGTCATAGAGATGACAGTTGGTGTGTTATATTGGCAGAAAAATTACAGAGTTCAATAACACGTTTTGGCATTGGTGGAAGTAGCATCTGGACAACGTTTATTGAATTTGAAAAAGACCAAAAGGATAACAATATTGCAGATTATCTTGTTTTTTGTTGGACTGATGAAACTAGATTATATCACCCTACACTTCCACTTACACCAAATAACAAGCCAATCAAAGGCACAGATGAAAACATTTGGCAAGCGGCTGAAAATTATTACAAATATCTAAGTTTTTATAATAAAGACGATATTGCTTATAGGTACAGTTTAAAGCACTTTGATCAAAACGTTTTAAAAAAATACGAAAGCAGTAGCAATATAATACAAATGTGGAGTATGCTACCTAAGGATTTTAAGTTGACCACAGGCAAATTTATTAATGAAAGTTGTTTGGCACATTCATGGGACGGAAATATGCAAGCCAAAGTGGAGCCTGATATAAATTTAAGCAATCATATGACAAAAGAACAAAACAAAACTTGGGCACAAAAAATTTATGACAATATTAACAGCAGGGTGTAGTTTTACAAAATATAAATGGGCGTGTTGGCCTAACTTTGTTAAATGGTTTGAGCCTCAAGATGACATAATAAATCTTGGCAATAGTGCAAGTTCAAACGAAACAATAGGTAGAACTGTTTATAATGCAGTATCAAAATACAAAAACATAAAAAAAGTATACGTCATGTGGAGCGGACCAAATAGGTACGAAGTTGTTAGTGACACACAAGGAGACAAAACTATGGAAGGCGCAACATGGAGCACATACGATCCAGACTGGAAATGGTTTCAATATTATGGTGGACATGTTAATAAGGACAAGCACAATTACTATCAAAAATATTTTTTAAATGAAAAACAAAACGAAATAAGATTGCTAGAAAAAATATTGTTCACGCAACTGTTATTAGACAAGCACAAAATAGAATACAAAATGATGTGTTATATGTCAAACATACTTTCACATGATACTGAAAAAATGTCAAATGGACATAGAGCATTATATAAACAAATAAATTGGAACAGTTTTATATTTTATAAGGATAAACTAGGACTGTACGAATTTGCAAAATTAGAATATCCAAAAGAATTTGCTGAGGACAGTGACCAACATCCATTGCCTTTGGTACACTACAAATGGGTCAAAGATATTATGTATCAATCTAATATAGAACCGCCAAAAGATGAATTGGATAAACTTTTGAATTTTAAGGATAATTTATCTACCACTGGGTAGCATGTTCTAGATTCCATTTTGCCGCAGAACATTTTTCAAAGCACTCCTGTGGTCCTTTGTTAAAGTTTAAATCCAAGAACAATTTTTTCCACATAGGATCATCTAATACTTCAGGCAAACTTTTTGTAAAATCAATGTATTCAAAAATATCTTTGTTGTGTGGATAACGTAATCCTGTCCAGCAACAAGGATAAAATTTTCCTTCTGCGTTAATGTAAAGTCCTTTGTTTCCTATCATGCATAAAGGTATAATTGGCTGATTTTCAACATTTTCATTTTTGTATCTAGTGCTATGTAATTGATATGTTACATCCTGCCAATTTCTAGAGGAAAGTTTTGTAAACAGTCTTTGAAATCGTCCAGTAGCCACATACTTTTTGCTTGGTTGTAATGGATCTTCTTTTGGATAAGCATCATAGTTTTTGCCAAATTTAGTGCTTAGAGTCAATTGAAAATTATCAAAATTTAAATCTTTCGCCATTTGTTTCATGTGTTCAATTTTTTCTTCATTAAATTTAAACGCAATAGCGGCCCAGGTCAAGTATGGCCTGTCGAGTTGTTGTACTCCTTCAATTATACTTTGCCAGTTACAATTTATTCTATATAAGTTATTTGATTCTTGATCCCACCCATCGAGACTAAAATGTACATGGTCATTATTATCTAACAATTTGTTTAATTTTTGCCACCACAATTTTGTTTTGTAACTGCCGTTAGTAACAATAACAATTTGTATATTTGGATTTTTATTTTTTAAGTATTTGATAACGGATAAAAAATCTTTTGCATAAATTGGATCACCATCGTCTCCACAAAATGTTATTTTTTTAACTTGTTCAACAAAAGTAAAGTTTGTTTCAAACCAATTCAGTGTAAGTTCCGTGTTCACATAGCCAGGCACTTCTTGCCTTGTGCATCGAGGACATTTTAGGCTACATTTTCCGCTTATTTCAATGTGCCAATGTTCCAGTGGCCAATTATTTGTATTTTGCATTTTTTTGTTCCTGCACAATTTTGTTAAAATACGTTTTCATTTCGTCCATAAATTTTGTGTTTTTACTGGTCATACCCGCACTGACTTTAGTTGATGGCTGATGATAATTGAATAAAAAGTCTATTATGGGAGATTCCAATTTGTATGTTATTGATGCATTGTGTCCAAGGAAAAGGTTTCCTTCCCATTTATAATCATTATAATTTTGCCATGCTGGCATAGTAGGAACCTGCACTGTGTCCCATATCATATTTTTGATGTCAATGTCATTAAAAAATACCTTTCGTATTTCAATAAATTTGTTTGGTTGTCTTTTCATATTTTTACCATAGTGTTCTATAGTAAAGTCAAAAGGACCTTGTGTAATACTAAAATGAAATTCTAAACTTTCACTGTCTGCTGTAAATTTTTTTATTGTTTTGTTGCCAACAAGAACTTTACATTTTGGATTTTCTTGAGCAATATATTCAATCCTACAAAGTATACGTTCTGTTTTTGATTCTTTCATAACTTTTTTTGAGTCTTTTTAGATGCATATCTCCATTCCATACGTTGTATTTTAACTTCATACAGTGCTCTTGTAAAAGGATTCTTCTTAATATTCTTTCTTCTATTGTAACAGGGTTCTTTTTACTTTGCCAGTTTAATCCATGTGCATGTTCAGTTGGTATAATTGGCACTATGTCTAACTCTTTTTGTTTTTTATATAGAGGTGTGCCATCATCCAAACTTGCCAATGCTCCTAAATTTACACCATACAAAGTGCCTTCAATTGCATATTTTTGGTATCTGGTAAACATATCCATTGTGTCTTTGAAGTCTTGATCAGTTTCTGTTGGATACCCAACTATAATAAAGAAGTAGCATCTCATTTTGACTCTACTAATCTGTTCCATACAATAATTTAAATCATCGTTGCTAAATCCTTTTTGCATATGATTACGCACAGATTCACTTCCTGATTCAACACCCCAACATAAGTTGTCACAACCACTTCGTGCCGCCATATCAAAATCTTCAGGGGTCATTTGTTTTTTACTTCTAATAATAAACTGTCCTCCCCATCTAAAAAATCTTTCTGGTAGATTATTTTTTTCGTAGTATTCAACTAGTGTTTTACACAGTTCTCGATATGCTTTCATGCTTCCATTTATTAAACTGTCCATAAAGTAAAAGTCTTTTATGTTATGATCTTTATAGTTTTGTATCATTTCATTGGCTATGTTTTCACCAGATCTAAATCTAAACTTTGCCCAAAATTCATGAATGTCACAAAACGAACAGTGTCTTACACAACCTCTACTGCCAGTGATAGGTAGTATTTTTTTATCATGATATCTGTAGGGCAGATCAATAACATCTGACCAGTCCGGCATAGGAATTTCATTTAAATTGTTTATGCCTGTGTATGGATTTCCGTTGATCCCTGCATATTCAAGATTGTCTTTTAATAACTCTACTAATGATATGTCTCCATCTCCTTTGATGTAAGCATCAATTAAATTTTCTTTTATAAGTTTATCACCATAGTCAGCATTTGAACTTGCAATACCTCTGGTGCTTATTCCAGCACCTCCAATCATAATTCTTCCTTTGAATTTTGGTTTTAAAAGTTTAACTATTTCTGTAGTGGCTCGTTGACACTGAAAAGTAAACACACTAAAACCTACCCAACGTGGATTTATTTGTAAAATCTCTTCAACAATTAGTTTATAGTATTGTTGTATTAAACTGTTTGTTTCTTCGCTGACGTCACTATTGACTGCAAAATAATTTTCTAGTTCTGCAATAACATTATCATCAGTTTGTGCATTCCATAATTTGATATTATAATCAATTACCTTACAGGTAAAACCTTTTTTTTGTACACATGCTTTCAACAAACTTGTTCCTGCAGGTGCATAAGCAACACTCATCAAAGGTATGTTGCAAAGTAGGATATCTAATTTTTTTGCCATGTTGATTTACCGTTTAAATACCAGTATAATAGCATACTTATATGGTACAAAAAACGGGCATAATAAAAAATATAATCGACAAACAAATGGTTGAATACTTGTTAGAATACTTTGACAAGATGCCAAAAAAAGATAACGGTTTACGGATCAATGCGGACACACTAATAGAACAAGATTTTAATTATAGATTCAAACAAAAGATACAAGATATTATAAAAAATTATTTTACAGGCAACGTTTGTCATTGCACAATTTACAGCGACTATGCTCCGGGAGGAATACACAGTGATGGCTACATTGAAGATGAAAATTACAATTTGGGACACACAATATTAATTCCTTTGGTGTCAGAATACGTTGAAAACGCAACTTTGGTTTTTAACGAAAGTTCGCAAAAAGCAATTACATTCAACGAGGCTACAGGTTTAGGAAACAAAGGTATTAGGTCATATGAGCAAGAAAGTTTGCCGGAAGGAAACAGTCTTTCGCAAAACTTTAAAAACACTTATTTGTCACATTTAAAAGTGGACAAACTTCCTTTTACTGTAGATTCAGTACTATATTGGAGTGTTGGTTCAGCATTGTATTGGCCACGAGAAAGATTTCATGTATCAGCGTCTTTTCCTAAAGATACTGTGCGAAAGGCAATGGTTATACTAACAAATGAAAAATAGCACAGACCAACATCTGCTAGAAAATGAAACATTTCTAGGTTACAAAAAAAGAGTCCTTGACCCTAAAAGCAAATCGTTTTGTGGTGCAAAATGGTACTATGCCACTGTGTGGCTGAACACTGGACAAACCACATCATGCCATCACCCACTACCACATCAAGTAGATGCAAAAGCAGTGCTTGATAATCCTAAATTGTTAAGCAACACACCCCAAAAGAAAAAAGAACGTGCAGAAATGCAAAAAGGAATCCAGTGTAAAGGTTGTGATTACTGTTGGAAGGTTGAAAACTTAGGTGCAGATAAAGTTAGTGATAGAGTTTTCAAAAGTGTTTTATATCCAGATGATGCTTTACAAGAAGCATATGAATCAAATCCTAATAAAGACTTTGACCTCAAATATTTAGAATTAAGTTTTGATAGAACTTGTAATTTTGCTTGTTCATATTGCAATCCTGCATTTAGCACAACTTGGGCAAAAGACATAAAGAACAATGGAGGTTACACCGACATAGGAAAAAATGGCAGTGATCATTACGGACATGAACATGAAAATGCTAGTCAATACGATGAAGAAAACAATCCGTACGTGAAAGCATTTTTCAAATGGTGGAAGTCAGATTTAAATCGCACTCTTACACATTTAAGGCTAACAGGTGGCGAACCTTTAATGAGTAAGCACACATGGAAACTACTTGACCTTATGGCCAATGAACAGTCAAATGTAACTTATTTTGCTATCAACACAAATTTAAACAGTAAAAACCAACTAATAGACAAGTTAATACAAAAAGCAAAACACATAAAAGGATTTCATTTATATTCTAGCAACGAAAGTATTGGTGATAAAGCAGAATACTTGCGTGATGGTTTAAACTGGACACAATGGGAAAATAATTTTAACAAAATTTCGCAGTCGGGTAGTGTGTCATCTTTACACTCGATGTGTACAATTAGTGCTTTAAGTTTAGAAGGACTGCCAGATTTTTTGGATTGGTGCATTAAAGTTAAAAAAAACAAAGGAGCAAAAGACGGTATAACTTTTACTTTAAACATTTTAAGGTTTCCCAACTTTCAAAGTGTTTTAGTTCTGCCACAAAATTTGAGACATGTATTTGCTGAAAGGTTAAAAAATTGGTTAGATATAAATGGTACTAGTGACTTATTGCATCAAATGGAAGTTGATCATATTGAAAGATTGATTGAATATTTAGAAAATGTTAACAATCAAGTTGCTAATAGAGAACAATTGATCCCTTATTTTAAAAATTATTATAAACAATATGACAAAAGAAGAAACAAAAATTTAATACAAACGTTTCCAATTATAGGAGAATGGTACAATGGCTTATGAGTACGGTGCTAAAGAGCCTGAAAAATTAAAAATAAAAGACATGACTCCTAAACAAAAGGAGTTGTTGATAGAAAGTGATTCATTCTGTATGCTACCATGGATGCATCTTCATGCATTTCCAGACGGTAGGGCGTATCCTTGTTGTTTTGCACTAGATAAACTGCATGTTGGAAATGTAAACAAGCAATCGATGGAAGAAGTATTCAACGGCGATAAGATGAAACAGATGCGTTTGAATATGTTAGCCAATAAGAGATCTAGAGAATGTGTAAAATGTTATGATCAAGAAGATTCAGGATTCTTCTCACTGCGTTTAAGTTCAAACAAACATTTTGGACACAACATAAGCATGACAGAGAACACCAAATCAGACGGCACAGCAGACTTTATAATAAAGTATTGGGATATACGTTTCTCAAACTTATGCAACATGGCTTGTAGAAGTTGTGGTACTTGGTTTAGTAGTAATTGGTATGAGGATCATAAAAAACTTACAGGTGCTCCTCCTAATCACGCAAAGATTATGAAAGCAGGCAGAAGCGGTAATGACATATGGGATCAGTTATTAAAACAGTTTGATCATGTGGAACAGTTTTACTTTGCGGGCGGTGAACCAATTATAATGGAAGAGCATTTAAGAATTTTAAAAGAATTAGACAAACGTAAAATGTATCATGTGAGATTAATATACAACAGTAACTTCAGTAAGTCTCATTTTAAAGGTACAGATATATTTGAATTATGGAACAAGTTTGATTCCGTTTCGATAGGAGCAAGTTTAGATGCAGAAGGACCAAGAGCAGAATTGATGCGTAAAGGCACTGTTTGGAAAGATATTTTAGAAAATAGAAAACGTATGTTAGAAGTTTGTCCACAGGTAGACTTTTATATTTCTGCAACAGTTGGATTATCGAATTGCCTACACGTAGTAGACTTTCATAGAAATTGGGTAGAGCAGGGATTAATAAAACCACAAGACTTTAACTTTAATCTATTACAGTATCCGATGTGGCAACGTATGGATTTACTGCCACAAAATGAAAAAGAAAAAGTTACTGCAAAATATAAAGAACATATAGGATGGTTAAAATCACAGGATCGCTTAACAAGAGCAACTAAAGGATTTGAATCTGCACTAGATTGGATGAACAAGAAAGACATGTCTCGTCACTTACCAACATTTGTTGGGGAAACAAGAAAGTACGATAAAATTAGAGATGAGAATTTTACTGATGTATTCCCCGAATGGAAAGAATTATTTGCAAAGTATGAAAAGAATTAAACCCAGCGAAGGTAACAAAACATTCTGTATGGCGCCATGGACGCATACCTTTATTTCTCCACAAATGGAAAGAAGGTTGTGCTGTGCATCAATTGAGGAAGCAACAAATTTCAAACAATACATAGATTCTCAAGGTCCAAAAAGTAATGAAATTAAACTTAAAACACTAGATGAACATTGGAACTCGGATTACATGAAGAAGGTTAGATTAAACTTACTTGCTGGAAATGAAATATCTCAGTGTCAAACTTGTAATCATAAACTTTTAAATTCAAATGTTTATAGGCAACATTTTAACAGGTTTTATAGGGATCAAATTGACCAAGCATTTAGTTCAACTGATAATACGGGTGCAACAACCATGAAAGTTTCTAGTTATGATTATAGGTTTTCAAACCTGTGTAATTTTACATGTAGAATGTGCGGAGATATGTTGTCTAGTAGTTGGGTAACAGAAAATAAAAAACATGGTAGAGGAGAACAGTACGAAACTAAAAAACTTTGGGAAAGAAAAGACGTAAAAGAACAATTGCAAAAATTTCATGATCAAGCAGTGGTTAAAGAATTTATGGAAGCAGTTGAAAACAAAACAATTAAAGAGTTTTATTGGTGTGGTGGAGAGCCACTGATGTGGAAAATACATTGGGAGGCAATGCAGAGAGTAGTTGAACTGGGATATTCAAACTCAGTGTATGCAAGATATAATTCAAACATGAGTAGGATTAATTTTTTTAAACTTAATTTATTTGATGATATATTATCCAAATTTAATAGTTGGCAAATAAATGCATCAATAGACGGCACAGGAGAAATAGGAGAATATGTTAGGACAGGATTGAATTACAACAAATGGTTAGAAAACATGAGGTATGCAAAAAAATTTGTTAGGAATCCTAGGCAACTACAACTAGACTTAACAGTGACTTTCCCTGGATTGTTTGATCTAGATAATATGTACGAATTACAAAAAGAACTAAAAATTCCTTTATTATTAAAAAAAGTTTTTACTTTCAGTCCAGATACATACATGAGTCCTTTATGGGTACCAAAAAGACTTTTAACAAAATTAGTAAACAAGGCAAAGGACAAAATTAAAAATGAAAGAAAAACAGTTTTTAATTTGTCTTATATAGAAGGATTAGACGATTTGCTTAACCATAAATGCAATGACGAAAGATACGATAAGGAAACTTGTGAAAAAGGTTGGCGTGACGGTAAAGCGGAATGTGAGAGAGTTGACAGTATTCGTGGTACCGATATAAAAAAAATATTAGCAAAAGATCCAGAGGTGTTAGAATGGTGGACAAGTATTTAAAAACAAATATATGTCCATTGCCATGGACACATCTAGAAGTTGATGTTAACGGAGGGGCATCACCTTGTTGTTTATACAAAGGATCGGTGCCCAATGTTAAAGTGTATGAGACCAGCCTAAACGATATACAACAAAACAATTACATGCAAGATCTTAGAAATCAGTTTAGAGAAGGTAAACGTCCAAAAGGTTGTCAAAGTTGTTGGCAAGAAGAAGATGCGGGTAAAACTAGTAAAAGAATGAACAGCATTTACAAAATGAAAAAGAGTTTGACTGATTGGAGTCCTGACAGTAAACCAACATTAAAATTCATAGACTTTAAGTTAGGCAATGTTTGTAATCTAAAATGTAGAATATGTGGTAGTTGGAGTTCAAGCAAATGGGCACAAGAAGAGTTAGACTACGGAGAAAATGCTGTTGCTAGAAAAAATTTAAAAGAAGGCGGATGGCCAAAACGAAATCCACAATTTTTTGAAGATCTAAAAGAAGATTTAAAACACGCTGAATATTTTGAATTTACAGGTGGTGAGCCATTTATGATTAAAGATCACTTTAAAATTCTAATGTACTGTGTTGAAAAAGGGTATGCAAAAAATATAGATATTCACTACAATACAAATGGAACACAACTTCCACCACCAGAAATCTTTGACCTTTGGAGTTATTTTAAAAGGGTTGAAGTGGCATTCAGCATAGATGATGTGGGAGAACAATTTCAATATCAAAGACATCCAGCAAATTGGAGGCAGGTTGGGGCAAACTTAGTCAAATGGAAAGAAAGAAAAACTCCAAACATGGACTTTCAAATTTGCACAACAATTAGTATTTTTAACATTTTTAGTTTGGCAAAGATAGCATTTTGGGTAAAGCAATATCAACCTAACTTTTTTTATGTAAACACTTTGTTTGATCCTGATTATTTTAATATACAGACATTGCCAAAAAATGTAAAAAATATTGTTAACACAAGATACAGCATGTTGACAGATTTTAAACCAACACTAAGATTTATGAACGCCGCTGACAGAGACAGTGAACAAATGAGAAAACAAAGAATGGATAGAATTTTAAAAACAGATGCTTACAGGCATGAAAATTTTGGAGATGTATTTCCTCTTTTAAATAAAGTTTTACAAATTTATGAATAAAATTATTTTATCAGGTGGATGTAGTTTTACCTACGGGCATGAATTAAGTGACTGTAATCATGCAGGTTTACCTCCTTCAAAAAAGTCATGGGCAAAACAACTCAGTGATTTAGTTGAGGGCGACTATTTTTGCGTTGCACAACCAGGTATAGGTAACAGTGCAATTGCTAGAAAAGTTTTTAATTATGTATCACATAATCCTGTGGACTTTGTAATGATAATGTGGAGTTTTCCTTCCAGATATGATTGGGCAATGCCGAGAAACAAGCACTTTGAAGACACACGTTGGGCAAGTATTACACCATGGGACACTGACGTTAAACAAAAAGAAGTTTTTAAAAAGTTAGCCAATTCAGAACCACAGCAAGAAATTTGGAAAAAAAGACGTGAGGAACTTGCAGAAACAGGCCTACGTGAATTTGCAAACGGATTGTATAGACATGCGGCAAATGAATATCACGAAATTTACCTTAGTTGGAAAAGCATCACATGGCTACAAAACATTTTGGAAAAGAAAAAAATTAAATTTTTTTTCACACTAGCGGACAACAGTCTTTTTTACCGAGAAACAACACCCCACGCAGAACTTGACACTTTTATGTACAATTTGAATAAAGAAATAGATAAGAACAATTGGTTTAATTTTGGTGATCGTATGATGGGTTTTAACCAATGGGCATTACTAAATGAATATCCAAGGGGCACAACACATCCACTTGATTCTGCCCATAAAGATGCTGTACAATTAATGAAAGAAAAGTTTTTAGAAATTTATAATAAAAAGGAGACCAAATGATAAAATGGATAAAACGTTTGATCACTAAGGTAAAAGAAGAAATTGCCTATAGGAAAAGAATCAAAGAACTTAAGAAAAAAGATCCTTTCATATACAAATAATGTATATGGTAATAGAAGGTGTACATAAAGATCCAAATAAAATGGATACTATGGACAAGAGAACAAAAAAACAATATGGACCTATGTCCAAAAAAGAGGCAGATATTTTGGCTAAAAGTTTAATACAAAAACATGTTGATAATTTTTATCATCGTGCATGGGTAATAAAAAAATGAGAATATTAGGAATAAACTGTATGAACCATGACGCCGCTATGGCAGTCATTGATGTACAGGAGGGTGGAGACATTCTTTGGGCCGCACATGCAGAAAGATACAGTAAAGTAAAGAATGATCATTTTTTAAATCAACAGATAGTTGATGAGGCCATGACATATGGTCCTTTTGATAAGGTTGTATATTATGAAAAACCAATATTGAAAAAAACAAGACAATTTTGGGCAGGACAATATGGACTTGCTTTAGATCCAAAAGAAATGCCTTTACAACATCTTAAACAGTTTGGTATAAACAAAATAGATGAATATGTTTCGCATCATGAATCACATGCGGCCACAGGTTACTATACTAGTCCATTTAACGACTGTGTGATTCTTACAGTAGACGCTATAGGTGAATGGGACACAATTAGTATTTGGTTAGGATCGCAAGGCAAAATGGAACTTAAAGAAAGAATACAGTACCCTCACTCAATAGGGGTGCTTTACAGTGCATTCACAAAAAGAGTTGGTTTAAAACCTGCAGAAGAAGAATATATCCTAATGGGCATGGCCGCATACGGACAACCCATTTACAAAGACAAAATTCAAAGAGAATTTATTCAAAGCAGTATGCCATTTAGATTAAAACACAACTTACACAGAGGCATAGGAAATTGGATGCCAGATGCAGATCCAATGGATTTAGCGTCGTCAATACAGGCCCTAACAGAAGAACTTTTAGCAAACTTATGGAGCAGAGCGGCCTCATACTTGCCTGCAAAAAGTTTATTATTTGCAGAACGTAATCTTGTGTTTGGTGGTGGTGTTGCATTGAATTGTGCGGCAAATAGCAAGTTGGCAGGACTAGGAATATTTGACAACATATGGATAATGCCGAATCCGGGAGATGCTGGTTCAAGTATTGGTTGTGTAGCGGCCAGTGAAAAGCAATATTTAAATTGGCAACATCCGTTCTTAGGCCACAACATAGAAGGCGAGTATCCAATAGACAGTATTATAAATGAATTAGAACAAAATATGATGTGTGGTGTAGCAAATGGTAGAGCAGAGTTTGGACCAAGGGCACTTGGTAATAGATCACTTCTAGCAGACCCTAGAGGTCCAGAAGTTAAGGATTTGGTAAATCAAATTAAGCGTAGACAGAAGTTTAGACCGTTCGCTCCGGCCATATTAGAAGAGGACGTTCACGACTATTTTAGGCTACCTAAACACGTCAAAAACACCCCTTATATGCAATTTACAGCGGCGTGTGTGCGTGGTAAAGACTTTCCGGCTATCATACATCATGATGGCACAAGTAGGGTTCAAACCGTGCGTAAGACGGACAATCCAGGCTTTTACCAGTTGTTAAAAACATGGAAAAAGAAAACAGGATGTCCAATACTTTTGAACACAAGTTTAAACATCAAAGGCCAACCTATTGTAAATGACAAGGCAGATGGTAAAGCATTTGAACAAAAATACGGAGTCAAAGTTTTTTAATGAAAATATTGATAACGGGCGGTAATGGTTTTATTGGCAGTAAAATTGTTGAAATGTTAAGTCCAAAACATTCAGTAACAGTTTTAGACAATGATGATACATATGGACTTATATCTGAAAAAGAATTAAAAGAGTTATACAAGTGGAGGCAAAGAAATTGGAAGTCGTCAACTTTTATAAATGGAGATGTACGAGATCCAATGATGGGACTCAAAGCATTTAAAAGTCGTCCATCACTAGTGATACATTTAGCATCTTATCCAAGAGCAAAAATAGTTAACAATAATCCTGTTGAAGGAGTAAGTCAAATTGTAGACGGCACCACAAACATGCTTTGGCACGCACAGCAATTTGGAGCAAAGAAATTTGTTTACATTAGTTCATCGATGGTATATGGCAATTTTAGTAAAAAGATAAAAGAAGATGCTGACACAAAACCTATTAACATATATGGTGAAGCAAAACTAACAGGTGAAAGACTTGTTAAGTTATTTTGTAAAAACGCTAACATGAAATATGCTATTGTAAGACCAAGCGGTGTGTACGGTCCAGGCGATTTACCAGATAGGGTTATTAGTAAATTTTTTGATGCCGCAATGACGGGTAAAGACTTGCATGTACACAACGGCACTAATAAAGTAGACTTCACTTACAGGAGAGATGCCGCACAGGGTATAATAGATGTTGCAATGAGTGATAATGCAAACTCTAGTTTCAACATCACTTACGGCAATGCAAAAACATTACAAGAGGCCGCCGAACTTGTTGTTGAAATAACAAACAGCAAAAGCAAAATAATAGACACAGGAAGAAATACATTGTACCCAGATAGAGGCACCTTAAACATTGATAGGGCAAAACAATTTTGTAACTACAATCCAACAACTGGCTTAAAAGAAGGATTAGAAAGTTACTACAACTGGATAAAACAATGGCGTTCGACTGTATAAAAGTAAAATTTCCTTTTTTAGAAGATAAAAATAAATGGCATAATCATGAAATACCTTTTATTAAAAACTATTTTGAAGTATTAAAAGGCACAGTTGAAAATATTGGTACAAGCCATTTTTGGTTGATTGCATCATTTATGGATTTTGATGACAGTCTATTTAATTTTATTCCGGAACAATTCGAGCAGGATCAAATACATGTTTTCTACGCAGGACAAAATAAAGAAGGCAATGTGATGCTTGTGCCAAAAGATAAATTTTTGCAACAGGCAAATGATATAAATTTTTTGAGAGATTATAAAGACGTAAATTATCACAAAACAGAAGTTAAAAATCCACAGTTAGATACAATTAATTTTAGCCTATGTAATTTAGTTGAAGAATATAACAAGAATAAAACACAACCATACAATTGGATGATAAACAGAGACTTGATTGACTGGCCCCTTGTGCCAAATTATTTTCCAAGTTATTGGGAAGAACAAAAGTTATACAGTTGGGGCGATACAGCAGACATAATGTTAGTTCCATACAAAAATAGTGTAGAACAGTTTTACGATCACGACTTTATCACAAACACACACAGTTCATATCCTGTAAAAGACATGGATATAATCTTTATAAGTTATGATGAACCAACAGCAGAAGTACGGTACAAACAATTAAAGGATAGATACCCAAGGGCAAAATGGTGTAAAAATGTGCAAGGTCAAACCAATGCATATCACACAGCGGCACAAATGAGTGACACAGATTACTTTTTTGCAGTGTTTCCTAAATTGGAAATAGTAGACAGTTTTAAATTTAATTTTCAACCTGACAGATTTAAAAATCCTTGTCACTACATATTCAACTGTAAGAATCCAGTTAATGATTTGGAGTATGGACATGGATCTGTGCTATTATACAATAAAAAACTTGTGCTAGATACAACTGATCCCGGTTTGGACTTTACATTGTCAGCACCACATGAACATGTACCTATATTGTCAGCAATAAACCATTTCAACGACACCCCTTGGTTAGCATGGAGAACTGCATTTAGAGAGGTTGTAAAATTATTAGATCAATGCAATAATAAGCCAACTGTTGAATCAAAGTATAGATTAAAAAAATGGTGCGAACTAGGTAATGGAAAAAACGCAGAATGGGTTTTTTGTGCGGCCAATGACGCTCAAGAATTTATAGAAAGCAAAGACGACATTATGAAAAGTTATGATTTTAAATGGTTGAAAAATTACTATGAACAAAAATATGGTTAACTAATTTTATGAAGATACCTTTTGTTGATTTACATCCGCAGTATACCGAATGCAAAAAAGACATCGATTCTGCTATAAAGAATATAATACAAAATTCAGATTTTATAACAGGACCAACAGTTGAAAAATTCGAACAATCAATTTGCGATTACACAGGTGCCGTAGCGTGTGCTAGTATAGGTTCAGGCACAAATGCATTAGTGTGTGCGTTGCGAGCCGTGGGAGTAGACGAATGTGATACTGTATGGACAGTGGGACACACTTTTGTTTCAACCACAGAAGCAATAGTAAATGTTGGAGCAAGACCTGTGTTTATTGACATAGATGAATACTATCACATGGACCTTGAAGGAATAAAAGAATTTAATCCAGAGTGTCCGCCAGCGGCAATTTTGTTTGTTGATCTTTATGGACAAACTCCAGACATAGACAAACTTAAAAAGTTTGCAAAAAAATACAAAATAAAACTTATAGAAGACGCGGCACAGAGTTTTGGATCGGAATACAAAGGAAAAAAAGTAGGCAGTCTTGTAGATTTAACTTGCTTTAGTTTTAATCCTGTTAAAAATTTAGGTGCAATGGGAGATGCGGGTGCAGTCACTGGCAATAAAAAACTTGTTGATAAAGTAAGGATGTTTAGGGATCATGGAAGAAAAACAAAGTTTGATTATGATCAAGTTGGTTACAATGCTAGGATTGATAATTTACAGGCAGTT
>CENP01223861.1_pt1 | contig 15653 bp, 25 predicted proteins | sample 361281 | NCBI WGS metagenome assembly CENP01 (sample SAMEA2591122, study PRJEB7988) | marine metagenome | biome: marine biome (ENVO:00000447); feature: deep chlorophyll maximum layer (ENVO:xxxxxxxx); material: saline water (ENVO:00002010), including plankton (ENVO:xxxxxxxx) | depth 70 m
TTACTCATCATATTCAGTTTATTACTTACTTCCGTCAGTTGGAGTGAAGATATTGAATTAAAAGATTTATTAAATTATAGATGATAAAATTTTTTGCCTTAATTCTACTGAGTATTTATTTCTTTTGTTATAGTGTTTTTACAAAAGAGATTACAATCGATATATTTTTTGTATCAGATGCTATAGATAATAAAGTTATGAAGTTTGGAAATATATTGACCTATAGACAAACTGAAGGGACAGCCACATGGAAAGACAGTGAAGGAGATTATGGTCTTCTAAAATGTATGGGTAATTACGTAACTACTAAAAAAGAGGGCACTATTTTAAACAATTATTGTCAAGGAACCAATAGAAATAAAGAATCCTTTTGGTTAATAATGAATAGAAATTCTGATGAATTTGAGATAGGTGTTGGAAGAATTACTTATATTAAAGGTGAAGGTAAATTTAAAGAGTACGAAAAATTTAAATGTGTATATGCTGTTGAATTGATTGAGGGTTTAGCAGTACTCAAGCAAAAATGTAATACAAAATAAATTATTACTTGTTATCAAGAATACTTTTGTCATAAATATCCAAATAGAAATCTGACCTTACTTAAGGATACTTCTCTTTTATCTTTTCATCTCTTATTCTTTTTCTTTTCATTATAGAATGGACATGACCACCTCTAAATGCCTTTCCTCTTACACTAAGTATTTTTTCTTATTTAAATGGTCTGCAATTCGAATAAAGGTTAGTCCCTTTGCACTGAGTCTTGATATAGTTTTATAAAGGAAATATTGATACTTGCTATTGTGTTTAATATGAAGGATAGGACGACGAATAGTGATAGTAAAACAGAAGAATGTATCAGCAGGAAATAAATACCCACTACACCGATATTCACTCACTGTGGAATAAAAAATTTGATTTTCTAATTTTTTTGAAAAAAAAATATCATCCTATAGACTATAATTTAAGGGTGTGAGTTTGATATAATGAAATATTTGGTAAATTTCATAAAAAAACTAATACTTTTTATTTTTGACCAAATGGTCTAATATATTTTTTTACAAGAAAGGCATTTTCTATGAAATTATTAGTTTTTATTTTATTCTCTTTTTTTAGTTTCTTTAAAGTAAATTCATCTGAAAATTTAAATGATATTAAAAATTTATTAGAAGGTAGGTATGAACTTGTTTTTTGGGAACAAGATAATTTAAAATTTAATTATCCAAAAGTAGCAGGTACATTAGTTGTAAACAATAATAAAATATCATTTACCTTAGATAGTAAAATGAATGAAAATGAAACTGTAAAAATTATAGGATGGGGTAATTATAACTTGTCTGTAAATGAATATAGTTATGGGTATTTTGATTTTAAAAAAATGACTGATAATGGTATAGATATGAAAGTAAATCAAAATTTACCATGGCAAGGTATGAGAAAATATAGTATTTTATTTAAAAATGATAAATTAGTATTTACTTCATCAACTGGTAGGCAAACCTGGAACTTAACAAAAAATCTTTAATTTATACGGATAAGGAATGGGGAACAGATAAAAAAGAAGTTATAAGGTACTGGAAAAAAATAGAGTAATTGAAAATGATAACAGAAACTTTTTTACCAATTATAAATACATAGTTTTAGAAAATTATCAGAATTAGTGATCTTTACTAATGCAATAAGGTAACCTTTAGGCATATATTAATCCTTTCTTTACCATATTCATAGGTAACATATTAAATTATAAAAATATATGTATTAATTATACCAATAAATATATAAATTTTTTTAATTAAGCAGAAGTAAAGTGAAATTATTTTTTTCCCATTAAAAAATATACTTATTATTAATTTCTAAATGTAATTCTAACTTTATTTAAGAATATTTCTTATTTAACTTTAAACTAAATCAGAAGTTCAACTCAACCAATTACAAAAGAATAGTGGCGTAATTGAGAGTCATTATTTATTATACCATTTAATAGCATCTTCAAATCTATCATCTCCCCAAAACAATTCTTTTTCTACTATAAAGGTAGGAGCACCAAATATTCCTTTTGATTTAGCAATTTTAGTCTGCTTAATTAAATTATTTTCAATTTCATTAGTAACCGCATTCTTTTTAATTTTTTCATAGTTTAGATTTAATTCTTTAAATGTAAGAATAAGATTCTCTTCTTCTCCGGCAGGTAATTTATTTACAAACCAATTATAGTAAGTTAATTCTAAATAATCTAAACACCATCCCTCATTTACACCTAATAATGCTATTTGGTTAGCTATTTCCATATTTTTTAAAGGGTAAGGAACAGGCATACTTGGGATAACTATTTCATAAATCTCTGCTCTTCTTTGAATATCTCTCCACATATGATCAACCTTAATTTTTTTTGATGGCGGAAAAGGTCTATTATCCATTTCTAGCATTATGGTTCTAACATTAAATGGTTTTAATTTAATATTAATACTAATATTTTTAATTATATTTTTTATTCTGGCTACAGTTAAATAAGTGTAGGTGCTACCTATGGAAAACCAAAAATCAATTTTTTTTTTTTTAATATTCAACTTTTAATCTTTAGCCGTTATTAGTTTGAATATTTAGCATAATACTTTTATTATAAATATCCAAATAAAAATAAGATCGCAACTCTAGATATTCCCTTTATAACTTTTTATTTACTATATTACTTTTGACTATACCATATGTTTTTGGGTGAAGTAAAAGTGAGAATTACTATTTATGTTAAATTATTGTATAAAAAAAAACTTTGAATTGGTAAATATTATTAGGTTTGATATTAATAATTGTGGTTAGTAATCTAGCTGCTGTATATATACTAGTATAATTTTTGCTAATTAGTAATATTAAAAAGGATATAAATGTTTTGAAAAAAATAAGAATTTATCAGGTTGATGCATTCACTAGTAGATTATTTCAAGGAAACTCAGCTGCCGTATGTCCTCTCGAAAGCTGGTTAGATGATAACATTATGCAGTCTATAGCAATGGAAAATAACTTATCTGAAACTGCTTTTTTCATTATCAAAAATAATAAATTTTATATTAGATTTTTTACTCCTAAAGTTGAAATAGATTTAGCAGGTCACCCCACTTTAGCAGCAGCACATATAATTTTTAAAAATATATTTCCAAACCTTACAGAAATACAATTCAATACTAAAAGTGGAGAAAAATTAAATATAATAAAAAAAAATAATATAATTAGCATGGATTTTCCATTAAATAAGTCTTTTGTTCAAAATAAATATTATGAAAAAATATCTGTAATTTTAAGGTCAAACCCTAGTAAATTTCTTATTGGTAGATATGCTTTAGCTATATTTAACAACCAAAAAGACATAGAATTAATTAAACCAAATTTTGAGTCTATGCTAGTAGCACCTTATGATGGAATAATAATTAGTGCACCTGGAGATGATTGTGATTTTGTATCAAGGTTTTTTGCACCAAAATTTGGAATTTTAGAAGATCCAGTTACAGGATCTGCACACTGTCAACTTATACCTTATTGGTCTAAATTTTTAAATAAAAATGAAATGATTGCCAAGCAATTATCCACGCGTGGAGGTAAGCTTTATTGTGTAAATAATAAAAAAAGGGTTAGTATTGGTGGAAATGCTGTTACTTATATGATAGGTGATATTTTTATTTAAAAAAATACTAGACAAGTTTGAGAATAATAACTATTCTCATATAGTTGCTACACTATGTCTCCTCCCGGGGTTATAAGTAGCAACACCTAATTCAAAAATTTTTAATTAACTTAATATATAGTTGCATATCTTTTGCTTTAGATATACTTCTATTAAAATATGCATACTTATAAAATTGTATTAAATGGGCAAGGAGGTTACTTTTTTTGCTCTCTAATAAATGATACAATAATAAATTATTGGCTGAAACATAAAAGTTTTGAATTATTTCAAGAATATATTTTAGCTCAATATTTAAATGATGATAATATTGATGAAGAATGGAGAATACCAGATAATTTTAGATTTAATATTTTTAATAATATTAATAGTTTATGTTTATGGGAAACAGACTCCATAGAACTTAGTAATGCTACCATATGTGATATTTATAAATTAAATACTACTAATAACTCCTTTACATTTATACAGGAAAGTGAATTTACTAAACAAAAAATAGCAGACTCTTTTATTTGTACCGATCAGATGATTTATAAAAATAAAAATAATTGGTTAGATTTAGTATATGAAGGGTTGGCTAAAAAAAAAATGAGTAAAGGTTATTTAATATATTTTAAAGCAAATGCTAGAGGCTATGCTACTCATGATGAAATATTAAATTTAAAGGAACCTATTGATAAAAATAATTTAAAATTTATCACTAGTACATTTGGAATAAATGACCTATCTAGTAATGTTATCAAGAAAGCACTTTATTATCCTAATACTACTAAAGAGAAAGTATTATATGACTTTCAAATGCTAAAGGGAGCAAGGGAAAAACCTGACTTTGATTTTACGGGTTTACAGCAAGTTATTAATAAAGATAAAAATTTGGAAATTAAATCTGTTAGATAGTTATTTTTTTTTACATTTAAATGGGTAAGTTAGTACTCCTTGCTTATATTTTCTATCTTTTTCAAAACATCTTACTTTCCCATTATCCTTCAACCAAAAATTATTTGGATTCAAAGAGCTATATAAATCTTTGATAAAAAAACCACAACCCCAAGTATTTTTATCTTTTTTTTCACAGTATTGTTGTCCAATTTGTAAATGTAAATGTCGTACTCTAGCCATACATGGATATTCGATTTTTTCAGGTAGTTTAGCTACAGTACTCCCTCTTTTTACTTTTTGACCCTCTTTTACCAAATAGTCTCCAGTATGACTATAAATAGTAATTAATCTTTTATTGTCATAAGAAAGTCCGTGATCAATAACTACATTAGGCCCTACACAATCTGCTAAAGCAGTTTCCAGCACAACTCCATCAGCTATAGCAAGTATAGGTTCATTAGCATAGCCTATAATATCTACTCCTTGATGTACTTGTACTCTAGTTCTACCATTTACTCCGTACTTACTAAAAAAGTCAGAAATAATAGGGTTGGTCTCATAACCTTCAGGGCTTACATCCTTAACAGTATTAATGCAAAACTCTAATCTTCTAAAATATTCAGTTTCAAGGTCTGGACGAGTTAAATAATAATCCAGAGCCTTTTGACATCTTTCTTCTATACTGCCTATTAAAAAGCTTTCCTGAGCAGACAAGGATGATAGAGTAATACTATGAAGAAATAATAATATAAACGATATAAATATTTTCAATTTTTTGAACACAATCTATTATATAATTAAAAAAAAAAAAATAGAAAGATAATAATTTTAACTACACATTTTGATATTTACATTTATTATTATTATGAAAATAACTGATTTAGTTGAAAAAAATAATTTATTTTGTGATCCTAAAAATAATTTCAAACCATATACAGGTAATGTTAAGGGACAGCTAGAAGGTAATTTTAATGAAGGAAAGTTGAATGGAAAATGGATAGAATATTTTAATAATGGTAAAATTGCCAGTATAATTAATTATTGCAAAAATCAAATATCAGGAGAATACAAGACATTTTTTAAAAATGGAAATATTAAAGAGTTAGGAGAAGTAATTAGTGAGAAATGGCATGGCAAATATTGTAATTATTACGAAAATGGTAATATTAGAGAAGAAAAAAATTATTCAAAAGGTACTCTTTCCGGAAAATTTCTTTATTACTATAATAACGGTAAAATTAAAGAAGATAAATTTTATATCCAAGGTAAACTTGAAGGAAAGTGCTTAAACTTTTATAGTTCAGGAAAGGTGTGGATTGAGAGTAAATATAAAAATGGAAAGTTAGAGGGTAATAGAAATGTATATTATGAAAATGGAAACGTTGAAAAATCTGAAATATATAAAGACGGCTTTAAGATTGGTAAACCTTACCATTAATAAATCACTGTGAAATTAGCTACTTGGAATATAAATTCTATTAGATTGAGAAAGGAGAATGTAATTAAATTTCTTAAAAAAGAAAATATAGATATTATCTTTTTACAAGAAACCAAAACCATTGATAAATTTTTTCCAGAAAGTTTTTTTTACAACTATGGATATACGCATATTTATTTTAGAGGAGAAAAATCATATAATGGCGTTGCCGTACTATCAAAGATTCCTTTCAAAAATAAATCTTTTCATAATTTTTGTAATTTAAAGGATACTAGACATTTAAAAATTGAATTAATTAATAATATTATTATTCATAATTTTTATGTACCTGCTGGAGGAGATGTTCCTGATATTAAACTAAACGTAAAGTTTAAACATAAAATAGATTTTATGAATGAAATGATAGAACTTTTAAAAATGGAAGTTTCTAAAAAGAATATTATTTTGGGGGATTTTAATATTGCACCATCTGAAAATGATGTATGGTCACATAAAACTTTGTTAAAACAGGTTTCTCATACAAAAGTAGAAACTGATGTTTTTAAGAAATTGTTAGAAAAATGTTCTTATGAAGATATTGTAAGGAAAGCCTTTAATAAAGAAGATAAAATATTTTCTTGGTGGTCTTATAGAAATAAAGATTGGAAAAAGTCTAATAGAGGAAGAAGATTAGATCATATATTAGTATCGAATAATTTTAAAAAAAATATTAGTAATGTAAATATTTATAATCATATCAGAGGCCAATATAAGCCTTCCGATCACGTACCTATAAGTATAACTTTGAAAGATTGAATAAATTAAAATAATTAAGTTGTATGAGGTTTTGCAAATGATTTCTTAATATGTGCTATAGTTTTATCAAATGAATTCAAGTAAGCCTGACGATCATAGTTTTTATCGGCTATACGATGAAAATTGGTATTACAATTATCATATACTTGTATTTCTATATTGTTAATTTTATTTATATTTTCTATTTTATTTTTTTTTTCAAAAATATTATATTTTTTTTTATTTAAGTGAATTAACATAGGTCTTCTAATTGAAGTATCATGTTCTTGGAAAAAATCTACTCCTTCAAAGTCATAACAAACTGTCGACTCAATATCTAACCACAATCCAGCTAAATAAGCTAAATTAGCTCCAATACCAAACCCAATTACCGTAACTAACCCATTACATTGAGGGGTTTCTCTGAGCCACTTTAAGCAAATAGTGATATCATCGAAACCTTTATCTAAGTCATAGCCTTTAATTAGATCTAAAGATTTATTCTCATCATCTGCGTTAGAAGAGTTTAATTCACATCCAGGTATCTTTCTCCAGAATAGGTCAGGAATAAAAACCGTATAGTTATTTGCTGCTAATATTTCAGCATATGCTCTAATATCAGCATCAACTCCATAATTCTGATGTAATAATAGTACACCCGGATAAACTCCATTTGCAGGCGCAGTTACATAGCCCTTAAATTTTATTTCTTTTTTTTTATTCTCTATTTCAATCGATCCAGAAGGCATAGCAATTATTGTTTAATTTTTATTAAATTTAATTTAATATAATATAAAATTTTATAATTATAAATAACTTTAAAATATGTTTGATATAGGATGGACAGAAATACTAATTTTAGCTACAATAAGCTTGTTTGTTATTGGGCCTAAGGAAATTCCAAAGTTTCTTGGGTACATTGGTAAAATGATAGCTAAGGTAAGAGGAATTAGCAAAGAGCTTCAAGACTCTGTTGATGATGCTATTAAAAATAGTGAATTAGAAGATATTAGGAAAGAAATATCTTTTACAGACCCTGAGTTAAGTAAAAACTTTAATGAAATTATTAACCCAGCTACTATTAAAGAAAAATCAAATATTAATAGTATTTCAGAAGAGGAATCTGGTAAAAATATAGATTTATCAAAAAAAAATGAAAAAAATTACGATGAAAAAAAAGCTTTAAAAAAAGAAACTCTTCCTACAGGCTTGAAACATATTAAAGATATTGAAGAAGATACTGATAGTAATAAAAATAGCTCTTGATCTATAAGCCTCTTATGTCTATTTCAACTATAAAAATCTGGAAAAAAATAATTAGAACCGGTGATGAAAAAAAATTAAAAAATATAATTCATGAAAAAGCTATTTTTCATTCTCCAGTAGTATATTTACCTCAGAAAGGTAAAGAAAAAGTATTAAAATATCTTAGCTCGGCAGTAAAAACTTTTCACGGTAAAAGCTTTGAATACACTGATAATATTATACATAAAAATGAAATATATTTTGCTGAGTTTAAAGGGTATTTTGATAATATTGAAGTTAATGGAATTGATCTTATTAAATGTGAAAGTGGTTTTATTAAAGAGTTTAAAGTCTTTCTAAGACCCATTAAAGGAATAGAAAAAGTTTGGAATGAAATGCAAAAAAGATTAGTTGAGTATGATAATAATTTATCACAATAATAGATGTTCAAAGTCAAGGCACTGTCTTGACTTATTAAAAGAAAGTAAATCAGACTATAAAATAATAGAGTATCTAAAAGATGAATTAAGCACGTATGCTATTAAGGATATTATAAATAAATTAGAGGGTAATATTAAAGATGTAATTAGAGTTAATGAAAAAGAAATTAAGGGTTTAAAAGTTGATCTTGAAAATAAGGACGCAATTGTAGATATGATAAGTATGTATAAAATTTGCTTGCAAAGACCTATAATATATGTAAATAAAAAATATGTCATTTGTAGACCTCCTGAAAAAGTTTTGCAATTTATAAAAAAATAATTTGATAAATGTTTTATATAAAAATTTTATTAATAATACTTAATTTTGGGTTATTTGGTATTGGATCATTTTTATGTTTTATAGTAGCCGTTACACATGGATTAGATAGGTTATTAGTAGGGGGTGTATTTTTATTGTTGTTTACCTTTGCTAATCAAAAAATAATTAATAAGTTTTTTTCTTCATATGATTGAAAGCCCATGTATAGGAATATGTACCCTTGTTAATGGTCAATGTATTGGTTGTTTTAGAACCTCAGGTGAGATTAAAAACTGGTTATATTTCTCTGATGATGAAAGAAAAGTTATAACTAAGCAATGTTTAAAAAAAATGAAATCTAATTTGAATAGTAAGGAGTTTAGTTGAAAGAAGCTTATATCAAAACCGGTATGTATGATAAAAAAATCAAATTTTTTGATACGTATACTGCAAATATAATTTATTCCAAATTGCTTATAATCAGCAAGATTAATACTTGGGGAAATGAAGTGTATTTTTTTACAAATTTGAAAATCAAACTAGAAGATAACGCTAGTAATAAAGTAAAAAAGGTGAGCTGGCATATTGGGTGCAAGGAGATGCTATAGCAATTGGTTACGCACCTACACTAATATCGAAAGGTAATGAAATGAGACTTGCTAGTGATTGTAATATTTGGAATATCAATGAATTTAATTTAGAAAAATTAAAAAATTTAGAAAAAAATTAAGAAACTGTAATGACAAAATGATTTTTATTTATAACAATTATAGAATTAAAAAAAAAATATATTTGATTCTTTTTTTATTGTCAGTGATATCTTCTTGCGATAATAAAAAAAATATTACTTCAAAAGATATTTGCAGTGAAGAACTCCCACCTTTTAAAGAAAAGTTTAATGGAGATTATGATACGACAAAGTTAAAGTTATTATGTAAGTGTATATGGAATAATCTTCCTAAGGATGGGTGGGAAAGGAAAGTCAGTAGGAAATTATATAATGGAGAGGATATTGGGTGGAAAATTAAAAGTTTTTCTACTATTTTTGAACTGAATTTGAAAAAATGTAAATCCAAGATTTGAAAATGAATGACTGCTGGAACTTTTTTAAATATGCTAATAATAATGATTTGAATAAGATAATTAATTTATTTAAGAAGAATAAATGGCTTTCTAAATATGATCAAAGTTATCTTAAAGAGAAAGTAGATAAAAAAGAATGCATTTATGAAAGTGGTATAGTTATAACTTTCAACTTAGTTAAAGAAAAGATTAAAGTTGGTAATACTAATATTGAACCTAATAATACTATATTAGATCAAATTATTAGAGAAAATTTAGAGCTAAGAAATAATTATGCTCATCATGTTTTAACTAAATTTTTAAATTGTACCACAGGAAATACTTATCTTAGTGTTGACATTAATAATTATAGAGCAATCAGGTTTTATGAGAAAATAAATATGTTTATAATTGATGAGTATATCTCGAAAGTAGATAAAAAAAAGAAATTAATTTTTATATTTGAAAAAAAAAATACTATAGATTTAAATTGATAAATTACTTATATTTCACTATGAATAAAAAAATTGCATATAAAGATTTAGAAAAAGATGGTCACAAGAATATTGTCTTGGTTGAAAAAGAACCTAATTATTTTTTAGACAATCACTTTCATAATTTTAATGTAGATATAATAATACTTTCAGGATTTTTAGAAATAGGTTTATCTAAATCAAGTGTTATTTTGTATCCAGGTAGTAGGTTTAAACTAAAAAAAAATGAGACTCATACTGAAAGAGCTGGACCAGAAGGAGTAAATTTTTTAAGTGCAAGGCCTGAATAGTGGTAGACAGTATTGATCATGTAGTTTTAACTTCGAGTGATTTAAAAAAGACTGTGGAGTTTTACAAAAATGTATTAGAAATGGAGATGAAAGAAGATTTTGTTGAAGAGGATAACTCTTTAAGGTATTCCTTGCATTTTGGTAATCAGAAAATAAATATTCATGAAGTAAATAATATATTTTTTCCACATGCTAAAAACGTCAAGTCCGGAACACTAGATATATGTTTTATTAGCAAAAAAAAAGTGTCTTATTGGAAAAATAAACTTTTAAAAAATAACATAAACTTAATAGAGGGACCCTTAGAAAGGTTTGGAGCTACTTCAAAGATAATTTCTATTTATTGTAATGATCCTGATGGTAATTTAATTGAAATCTCTAACTCTTTAAAAAATAATGATTAAAATTTGGTGGGTGCGACACGCACCAGTAAAAGGAAATAAAAAGTGTTGTTATGGTAATAACGAAGTTGAATGTGATTTAAGTGATGCTATTTCATTTAATAATTTAGTATCAATATTACCCAAAAATAGTTTTGTTTATACATCTAATTTATCAAGAACTATAAAAACCTTTAAAGTAGCCGTTGAAAAAGGGTTTACTTACAAAAATCATATTAAAGATTCTAGATTAAACGAACAAAATTTAGGTGATTATACAGGAATGAAATATGATGCTTTAGAATATTTGATGAAAGAAAAAAATATTTATGATAAAAATTGGTTAATGAGTTTTAAGCACAGTCCACCAAATGGAGAAAGTTTCGAAAAGTTATCTGAAAGAGTCTGTAATTTTGTTGATGATGTTTTAAAAAATCACACTAAAAATTCTGATGTAGTAATATTTTCTCATGGAGGTCCTATAAGAGCAGCAATTTCTTACGCTCTAAATTATAGTTTAGAAAATATTATTCCATTAGATATTAAAAATACTAAAGTTTCTTTGCTAGAATATGATGAAAATAAAGACGCAAGATTGATATATTTAAATAAATGATTTTTACCAGTCTCCGGTATTAGGCATATTTTTCCACGGTTCTCTTGGTTTTAAAGGAGTACCTTTTTGAAGTAATTCTATAGAAATATTATCTGGAGACTTTATAAAAGCCATATACCCATCTCTTGGAGGCCTATTTATTTTGACTCCTTCTTTAATAAGTTTGTCACAGATTTTATATATATCATCTACGCGAAAAGCTATATGTCCAAATGCTCTACCTGCTTCTAATTTTTGATTGTTATTATTTTTTTTATCATACCAATTATAAGTAATTTCAATCAAAGGAGCTTGATATTTAAGTGAATGTTTCATGTCATTGGGAGCACATAGAAAAACTAATGTAAACTTACCTTCTTTATTTTCATATCTTCTTACTTCATTTAGCCCTAATTTATTTATAAAAAAATCCAGAGTTATATCAAGATTTGCGCTTCTTATCATTGTATGTAAATATTGCATAATTAAATAATAATTAAAAATATAATAAATTCTATGTATTTATACGGAGCATATGGTTCTAATCTCAATAAAGCTCAAATGCTAAATAGATGTCCAAATTCTAAACCTCTTTCATCTATAGTATTAGAAAAATTTAGACTAGTATTTAAAGGAGTTGCTGATATTGAAAAAGATTGTAAATTTAAGCTTGATTTAGGAATTTATAAAATAACAAAAGAATGCGAAAAAGCTTTAGATCGTTATGAGGAATTTCCAAAAATTTATAAAAAATTTTATATAGATTATACATTTGATGGAAAAAAAGAAAAAATATTGTGCTATACTATGGGCAAATCATTTAGTTATGCAACTCCTAGTAAGAAATACTTTAATGTAATTAAACAAGGATATTATGATTGGAATTTTAATTTAGATAGTTTGAATGAAGCAGGGTTTCATTGTATAGAAAATAATACGTCAAATGGTTATAAAAGTAAGAATTGGTATGATAAAAAATTTATATCTAGAAGATTTTTAAACTTGGTAAGATAATTTTTTTATCCAGATTGCACAGTCATGGAATACTGCACCTCCAAAAGGTTCAGGGCTATCCGAACCGATAAGAGCGTTGATGCCTAAGCCTTCTATAAAGTATTCATTAGGCCAAACTCCTTCGACTACGACAGTTCCTTGAAGTAACCCTTCAAAAATTTCTGTATGTATTTTTAATTTTGCTCTTATATTGCCGATTTCTACTATTTCATTATCAGAAATATTTAGTCTTTTCATATCCTCAGGATGTATTTTTATTTTAGGCATATTTTCAATCTTTCTAGAAGCAAGTACTTCTGTAAAAGAAGAGTTCAAAAAATTATGTGCAGGAGCAGTTATTAGCTTAAAAGGATATTCTTTTGATGCATTTTCTATTAAATCATAATGATCAGGTAATTTAAATTTATTATTAAAATTTTTATCATTAGATTTCCATTCCGCGGTCAAATGAAATTTTTTATCTTTGTGTCCAAAACCCTTTATAAAGTGAGATTCTTGAAAGTTAGGTTGAAGGTCAATAAATTTTTTTAGTCTGAGTTCTTTTAAGTTTCCTAATAAAGACAATTTTAATGTCTTATCAATTAAGTCCTCTTCTGAATATGAAAATTCTTTTTTTGTTGCACCCATTTTTTTTGAAAGAGTATTTATAAGCTTATGATTAGACCAACATTCTCCTAATTCATCTATAAGTTTTGGACCTAATGTTAAATGTTGATGACCCCCAGCTATATATATATCATTATGTTCTACAAAACTGGTAGCTGGTAGAATTATATCTGCATATTTAGCTGTTTCTGTAAGAAATTGTTCGTGAACACAAATAAATAGGTCTTTTCTCATAAAACCCTTTCTTACTAATGATGTTTCTGGAGCAATAACTAATGGGTTAGTGTTTTGTATCAAAAGACCTTTAACTGCCGGACCATATTTTAAAGCTTCTTTATTTCCGGTTAAAATTGAACCTATTCTTGACTGATCTAGCACTCTAATATCATGATTTTTAAAATTTAAGCCTTCAATTAAACTTTTATCTATATTGTAGATACCACCATTGTTGTAAAAAGCTCCACCGCCTTGTGTTTTCCAAGCACCTAATAATGTAGGAATACAAATTACAGCATGCATATTGAATGAACCATTTCTATGTCTTGTAAAACCATAGCCTAATCTGAAAAAAACCTTTTTATATTTACTAATTAATTTTGATAAAGTTGCAATTTTATCGTATTCTACGCCGCATATTTTACTAGCCCAATTTTTATCCTTACTAACTAAATGACGATTAAGCTCATTCATTCCTTTTGTATATTTTTTAATATATTGATCATCAACCTTATTATTTTCTATAAGGTATTTCATAATTCCACACGCTAGAGCACCGTCTGTTCCAGGGCGAAGTTTAATATGAAGGTCAGCAATTTTAGCAGTCTTAGTGAGATATGGATCAATAACAATTAAAAAAGCATTATTATTTTTTCTTGCATTTTGTACATGTTTCATGAAGTTGACTTGAGTAGATGCAGGGTTACCTCCCCACATCACTATAATTTTTGAATGCTTTACTTCTCTTGGATCTGGTCCCATTAAAGATCCAACACCTGCCATCCATCCAGCCTGAGGCAATGTGTTACAAATAGTTGAGTATTGATCAGAAAAATTAAACTCATGCCTAAATCTATTGATACCATCTCTTTGCAGCAAACCCATAGTTCCTGCATAAAAATAAGGCCAAATTGCTTCTGATCCATAATTTTTATTAATCTCTAAAAACTTTTCACAAACAATATTTAATGCATTTTCCCATGATATTCTTTTAAAGTCACTACTACCTTTATTACCTACTCTTTGCATAGGATAGACTAATCTATCTTTATTATGAGTTCTATATTGATATCTAGAAACTTTTGAGCAGATTACTCCTTTAGTATAAGAATTTTCTTTATTTCCTTTAATTTTAAATATATTTTTATTATCGTGGTGAATATCAAGAGTACATGTACTTGGACAATCATGAGGACAGGCAGATGTTGATAATAATTTCATATAATAACTATATTAAAAAAAAAAAACAAACATGCTAGAAAAAAATTTAATAAAAGTAATAGAAATAGCTGTTTTAGGTTTCTTGTTTCCCCTTTCAGTAGTTTATTATAGCTTATCTAATTATATTTTGTTTTTTTTATGGATAATTTTTTTTTATACTATAGTAATATATTTTACTTTATATTATGAAAAAAACACTTTAAAAGAAGTATTTAAACTAAGAAAACACAAAAAATTTATTTTAAAAATTATACTTAGATGGTTTTTTTTATTTATAGTATTATATCTTTTCACTAAATTTCTTTTCCCTAATAGATTATTTTTATTACAGAAAGAAAATGAAGACTTACTTTATAAAATATTTATTCTTTATCCAATTTTTTCAGCTTTTCCTCAGGAGTTTATTTTTTGTTCATTTTTTTTCAAAAGATACAGAAGTCTTTTTATAAGTGAAAAAAATATGATTATTATGAGTTCATTAATATTTTGTTTTGCACACATATTTACTATTAATTGGGTAGCCCCACTACTAGGAATATTTGGTGGTTTCTTATTTGCTATGACTTACAGTAAAACTAAATCATTATTGTTAGTAAGTTTTGAGCATGCATTGTACGGAAACACCTTGTTTTTTTTAGGCTTAGGTTGGTTTTTCTGGGGAGGTTCTGTCGGGAATTAAATGTATAAATTTTATTAATAAATATAAGACTATAGAGTTTAATATATGCCAGAAAAAATGGGTTCCTATTGAAAAAGTAATGCAATATTTTAAATCTACAGTTCTAACATATAAAGATATTGAAAATATTATAGGTATAAAAATAAATTTTTTAAAATAAAAGTATTTTTTTGTATATATAAAATAAAATAGTAATAGTATCAAATGTAGTAAAATAGGAAAATAAAATGCAGAAGAACCTAAAATTGATTCATAAAAAAAATATCCAAAAACATAGCAGGATGAAATAAAAATTAAACTTAAAATATACGTATAATTTTTTTTTATATATAACTTATTATATAAA
>CENP01000658.1_pt1 | contig 15643 bp, 10 predicted proteins | sample 361281 | NCBI WGS metagenome assembly CENP01 (sample SAMEA2591122, study PRJEB7988) | marine metagenome | biome: marine biome (ENVO:00000447); feature: deep chlorophyll maximum layer (ENVO:xxxxxxxx); material: saline water (ENVO:00002010), including plankton (ENVO:xxxxxxxx) | depth 70 m
AGTGAAAATTTTATAGACATTCAGAGCAATTCTGAGGAAACGGAACAACGCTTAAATCTACTCGGAGTGAATTTTAGACAACGTGCGGAGGAATTTGCTCAATCAGCGATCGAGTCTAATTCACACGTTCAAGCATTTGCCGACACTTTGCAAGAGAGGAGCTTGCAAATAACGGGTGCTTCAGACGAAGCTACGGCAAAAGTTGAGGAAGTAGGCGGAGCGTTGTCAGAACGGTCTAGAGAGGTTGCTTTAGCAGTTGATCGGGCAAATAAACTTTTATCAGCTGTTACTTCTGGATTAGAGCGGCATTCCGATGTTTTACATGCAGTTTCAGATCGAGCGGTTGAGAAAACTAAAGATGTTAACGAATTTTTGAAGTCTGGTGCAGATGAGTTGGTAAGAGTATCTGATAATAGCTTAGCGAGACTGGATGATACGAGTAATGCCGTGCGTCAAAGGCTTGAAGATTTAACTATTTCTTCTGATAAGGCGATCGCCAAGTTGGGCGGGGCAGCAGATATGGTTGATGCGCGGGCGGATCAAATGGCTGAAACAGCTCGGCTCGTTGCAGAAACCGCAGAGACCGCTGATCAAGCGATACAAGAAACAACAAAGGTTACAAATGAAGCAGCAGAAAATAATTTAAGTAAGTTAAAATCGGTTAGTGATGCTCTACGAGAGCAGACAAAAGACGTTAATATAGCATCCCAGCGTTTATCAAAAAATATGAGTGGTGCAGGCTCAGATCTGCGTCAACAATTGGAGGATTTGACACAAACCTTTAATGAAGCGTTGTCCGGAATGGATGACGTAGGCAAGAAAGTAGCTCAAAGAGGTGATGAAGTGGGAGCTGTCTCTGAGAAGACATTAGAAAATTTAGCTGATCTAGAAAAATCCATTGAAAAAGGAACAAACAATATTTCAAATGCCTCTCAGAAGATGCTGGAGGATGCGAAAGAAGCTGCAAATAGCGTTAAGCGACAATCAGATAAGTTAGAAAAGACCTCAGCGCAAGCCGTTGAAATTACCGATTCGCTCCGAGAACTTGCAAAAAAATATGGACACGAGGATTTTTTAAGAAGAATGTCTCTAGTTTCAGAAGGGCTACAATCAATTTCAATCGATTTAAATCGTATTATGGATACACGAATTACTGACGAAGATTGGACCCGTTATAGTAAAGGCGATAATAGTGTCTTCTTAAGAAAAATACTCGGGATGAGAAGTAAAACTCAACTTGCTAAAATTAATAAATTATATCGTACAGACACTGATTTTCGAGAGTATACGATGCGTTATATGAGTCAATTCGATGAACTTATTGCTAGTGCCCGCCGTAGCGGCCAAGAGGGCGTAATCGGTGTTGGATTTATGACATCTGATGCTGGAAAAGTGTATATGGTTTTGCAGGCCGCTTTGGAAAAAGAATTTGGTGGTGCAGAGAAAGCATCTGCCTAACTTAAAGGTCTATTTACTTCGTGAAACCTTCCATCATGATATCTAAATTTTGTAAATATTTTTTGTAATGAGTTTGTCAGATTATGGTCAGTACCAGAGATTATTACAGACAGGCCATAGCGTTTTTTCAAGCTAATAATTTTGAGAAAGCAAATGGTATTATCAATGAAGTGATTGATAATAGTGATATTACTCCATCGATGTTAGCTGATTTTGGTGTAATTAAAAGAGCAGTAGGGGAATTAATTGACGCTCGTAAGTATCTCTCTAAAGCCGTTGAAGCGACACCCGAGAATGCTAATTTTTTGTATAATTTAGCTCTGGTTTGTGCAGATCTCAATGAAATCGGGGATGCGGAAAAATACTATGAAATGGCTTTAATTATTAATCCCGATATGCCAGCGGCACTGAATAATCTTGGTAATATAAAAAAGGCTACACACAATATCTTGGATGCCCGTAGATGCTATGAAGAGGCTATAAAATATCAACCTGAATATTTTCAAGCACACAAAAACTTAGCAGATTTGATGGAGTCCTCTGGTTTTGATAAAATCGCAATTAGTTGTTTTACCCGAGCTATTCATATAAAAGATGAGCCTGGATCCATTATCAGAAAAGCTCTAACGTTGCCCTTAATCTTTGATTCAAACGAGGAAATATTAGATTCTCGGGAGAGGCTAGAGATTGAACTAGATAGGTTAAAGAACGATGAAAAACTGTCACTTGAAGACCCAGTTAATGAAGTAGGAGGTACAAACTTTAGCCTAGCTTACCAAGGATTGGACGATCTCTCTCTTCAAAAGGAAATCGCAAGTCTCTATCAAAAAATTTGTCCATCTTTAGAATTTAGCGCTCCTCATGTAGACGATTGGATGCCTGGTTTGGAGGGAGGTGCGCCTCGTGTCGGTTTCATATCATCGTTTTTTCACGAACACACTATAACTAAATTGAATATCAATCTAATTAATGGATTGCCAAAATCTCGAATCGAGGTCGTAATTTTTTCTTTTTCTAATGTCAATGACCTATGGTCAGAGAAAGTAAGAGAAAGCAGACATAAATTTGTATCGCTACCAAAGAATTTAGTTCTTGCCCGAAAGCAAATATCTGAAGAAATGCTGGATATTTTGTATTTTACAGATATTGGTATGGAGCCTTTAACATATTTCCTAGCCTTTTCTCGCCTTGCCCCTATACAATGCGTAACTTGGGGACATCCGGTTACGACTGGAATACCTAATATGGATTATTTTATCTCAAGCTCGTTAGCAGAAACTAAGAATGCTGAATCAAATTACTCAGAGAAGTTAATCTCGATTGATGGAATGTTAAATTGTGTCGCGAGACCAAACCAGTATCTGAACGTTCCAAGAATTAGGAAGTCTCAAGAAATTAAAATAGTTTGTCCTCAATCTCTTTTTAAATTCCATCCGGATATTGATCCGCTAATCGGTGGGATTTTGCGGGCTGTCCCAAATGCTGAGGTGCATATTATTGATGGATTGAACCCTTATTGGTCGATTCTATTAAAAGAGAGATTGTTGAAGACACTATTGGATGTCAGTGATCGCGTTAAGGTATTACCTCGTATGGATACTGTAGGATACAGTAAATTAATGTTGTCAGCGGATCTTATTTTGGATACACCCCACTTTAGCGGGGGTCTGACCACTCTTGAGGCTTTTGCAGCCGCAGCTCCAGTTGTTACTATTCCTGGAAAGTTTATGAGAGGTAGAGTAACTTTAGCAATGTATCGTCAGATGGGGATACTAGATTGCGTGGTTAATGATGCAGAAGAGTACATAGATGTTGCGGCGCGTTTATGCTTGGACCAAGATTTCCAAGAAATTATTTCAACAAAAATACGAGACGGGCATAACAGAATTTTTGATAATCGAAAGACGATTGACAAGCACGCAAAGATTTTTGAAAAAGCAATGTTTGAAAGTTAAATCACAGTAATTACTAGGAATTTTTAGTTGAATATATTGAGCTATTACAACTTAATCTAAGGCAATAATCTCAGGAAAAAATTAGCACCTATGAATACCGTATTACAATCATCGTATCTTTCCCATCGTATTATAGGATTTTGGTTTTTAATTCTATGTGCGATGGTAGTCATTATGGTAGTTTTGGGTGGATTAGCGAGATTGACGCATTCAGGCCTCTCAATGGTAGATTGGCATCCAATAACGGGATGGTTGCCTCCACTCAGCAATCAAGAGTGGTTGCTTATTTTTGAACTTTATAAGGATACCCCAGAGTTTAAAAAAATAAATTATGGAATGAATATAGAGGAATTTAAAGGAATTTTTTGGTTGGAGTATATCCATCGATTGTGGGGGAGAATAATGGGTTTGGCTTTGGTCATACCCGCATTGTTTTTTTTGGCAAAGGGTTGGCTGAATGCTGCCATCGCAAGACATCTTGTGATTATTTTCGTTTTAGGTGGATTACAAGGTGTTTTAGGTTGGTGGATGGTAAAAAGTGGATTGATTGATAATCCGGATGTTAGTCAATATCGTTTAACGTCGCATTTGTTACTGGCCGTTATTATCCATGGATATATCTTTTGGTTGGCTTTATCCTTCTTAGGGTTAAATGGCCAAAACTTATATAACGGATTAATCGAGATTCGTTTGCTACAATTTTTAACCTTATCTACGTGCATTGGAATATTTTTGGTGATGTTGTCTGGTGGATTTGTTGCTGGTCTTAATGCGGGGATGATTTATAACAGTTTTCCGTTAATGGACGGAAAAATAATTCCAGATGGTTTGTGGAGTATTAAACCATGGTATCTAAATTTATTTGAAAATGTCACAATGGTTCAGTTTAACCATAGGATCCTTGGCATTATTTGTAGTATTTTAGTCATCTCTACTTGGTTGGTAGCCCAAAGAAATAAGTCAAAAGAGCTGTCTCGTCATCCCTTTAACTTACTTTTAGTGTTGATCATTTTACAGATTGTTTTGGGTGTTAGTGCGTTGATAATGTCGGTTCCAGTATTTCTAGCATCATTTCATCAAGTAAATGCTTTATTGCTTTTTACTTGCGCATTGTGGTGTTTACGTAGCGTAAAAGTCTAATCAGACTTGCTTTCTTCAGTTACTTGCCCCAATCTCTTTTGGCGATAAAAAAATGGAAATATATTAATTTGTTTAAAAACTTAATAAAGTTTCGACCACGCCTAACCGTTACCCTTTTTGTTGTAATTTTAAGCTTATCGAATGCTTTAACTGGCTGTTCAGTGAGATCTCCAATGGCGCGGGTCGTTGGAGGTTTAGAGGCACCTTTTTATAAATTTGAGTCAAATAATGTTGAATTCAAGAAATTTAAAAATGTGTTTGTTCAGTATGCGGCAAAAGATGGAGAGCGTGATAAACAACTTAGACATTTTTTTGACGCCTATGATAGAGTAAGAAATGAATATGTTTATGCCGTTGAAGATGACATTCTTATTGATACCGCGATTGAAGGCGTTCAGGAAATTAATGACACGCCAGGTTTAATACCGTCTCGTCAGGTCGTTGAGGCAGCCCTTAATCGAATGCTGACATCATTAGACCCTCATTCCAGCTATATGAACCCAGAAGCATTTAAAGCTTCTCAGGATATCACTAACGGTGAATTTGGCGGATTAGGAATTGAGATTAAAATGACTAATGGGTTTATCGAAATTATAACTCCCATGGTCGATACGCCAGCCTATGAGGCTGGATTAAAGCCAGGTGATTTAATAACTCATGTTGAGGGTGACCCCATCCAACTTATGAGCTTAACCGATGCTATAAAACGCCTCAGGGGCAGGCCCGGTTCTGAGGTCGAAATTACTATTAAAAGGCAGATAACTGGAAGTTTCAATATAACTGTGATGCGTGATGTTATAACAGTTAAACCCGTTAAATGGCGGATTGAAAATGGTGTTGGAGTTATTCAAATTACCCATTTTAATGTTCGCTCGGTGGATGCCGTTAAGGATGCAGTGAATGCCATAAAATTTCGATTAAACGAACGTTTGGTGGGTTTTGTTCTTGATCTGAGAAATAATCCCGGTGGTTTATTAAATCAGTCAGTCGCTGTAGCAGATACGTTCCTAGAAGGGGGGTTAATAGTCTCAGTTCGTGATAGGGATGGAGAACAAAGAAGATATAATTCACGATCAGGTGATATGACTTTTGGACTACCGATGGTCATTTTGATTAATAGGGGATCTGCTTCTGCCTCTGAAATTGTTGCTGGAGCTTTGCAAGATAACAAGCGGGCGATACTTATGGGTGTTCGCTCTTTTGGCAAAGGCTCCGTTCAAACTATTACACCATTGGATTGGGATGGCGCACTTCGCCTAACTACAGCACTATATTACTTGCCTTCAGGCAGAACGATTCAAGGGTCTGGGGTTGATCCCGATTTAATCACTGTTGGTGAAAATGCAAGTATTGGGAAACGCGAGGCTGACCTTCCAAATGCATTAGAAATAAATCGTCAATCGGGTCAGTTGACGGTTGCGAGCCAATTATATTCTGAACATTGTATACCCGCAGGTGATAAACGTCAGGATAAATTACTAGGCTGTGCCATTATGTTTTTAAATGCGGGTTCAAAAGATAAATTCTTAAATTTATTGAAAATCAAGATGAAATCATAGGCGCCTTTTTAAGCGAATTTAACCCAAACACAATGCGTTCAAGTTTTGGGCGCAACGTGCCTATTTTCTTATTCGGTATTGAGTATTTATTGTAAGGCCGTTACAAGTCAACGTTATCCAAATGTAACGTATAAAGTGGGGATATTAAAGTGGCTGAAATGAAGGGCGCTGAAGCGCTTGTTGAAACTCTAAAGCAGTATAAAATTGATACAATATTTACTGTCCCGGGCGTTCAATTAGATAATTTATTTGATGTACTTTATGACTATCAGAATGACTTTAAGCTAATTCACTGTCGCCATGAGCAAGCAACAGGCTACATGGCTTTCGGTTTTGCTCAATCCACTGGAAAAGTTGGGACAAATCTTATAGTGCCGGGACCAGGATTGTTGAATGCGGGAGCAGCTTTAGCGACGGCACATGCGTGCAGTGCGCCGATATTATGCTTAGCAGGACAAATCCCCTCAAAATCAATCGGTAAGGGTACTGGTATGTTGCATGAGTTGGATGATCAGCCCGGCGCTGTTGCTTCGGTGACTAAGTGGGCAGGGCGAGCAAATGAGCCATCTGAGGCTCCCGGCATCATTCGGGACGCATTTATTCAATTGAATTCTGGCAGAAGGCAACCCGTATTATTTGAAATGTCTCCAGATATTATGAGTAAACGGGGCGAGGTTGAATTGATTAGTCCAATTACTAATTTTGCAGACTATGAAATTGAAATAGACGAAGCTCTGATGGAAGAAGCTGCGGCATTATTAGGGTCTGCGAAAAATCCAGCGATATTTTCGGGCGGAGGTGTCTTTGGGGCTGAAGAGCCTTTGCTCGCGTTAGCTAATGAACTTCAGGCTCCGGTCATAATGTCGCAGAATGGTCAGGGTGCCATTGATCAACGTAATTATCTTGGCCAAAATCAAATCGCTGGTCAAGAAATGTGGAAGAACTTTGATGTTATTCTGGCTGTGGGAACACGTTTCCATGCGCCAATGCTGATGTGGGAAGAATATCAGGATAAAAAATTAATACGCATTGATACAGACACTCGGCGACGCAACGATCCTTGGAGTGCTGATATTCATATATTAGGAACTGCAAAGAAAGCATTAACTGGAATATTTAATAAGATTGGTAAACATAATGGATCAAGACCCTCGAAAGAGAATGAATTTAATGAATACAAGAAAGCCGGGATAGTAAAGTTTTCTCAAGGTCAACCCCAAGCGAGTTTTGGTAAGGTTATTAGAGATGTATTGCCTGACGATGGTATAATCTGTTTTGGTGTAACTCAGATGGGGTTTTATTCATGGTTTGGTTTTCCCACTTATTTTCCTCGGACCAACATACAGCCAGGATATCAAGGAACTTTAGGTTATGCCTTTCCAACAGGTCTAGGGGCGCAAGTGGCAAATCCCAAGAAAAAGGTTGTTGCGGTTACGGGCGATGGAGGATTTATGTTTAATGTGCAAGAAATGGCAACAGCTGTGCTTCATAAAATTCCCCTTGTTACGATATTATTTAATGATAATACCTTTGGAAATGTGAAACGTAATCAAAAAGAAAGATATAACGCTAGATACATTTGTGCTGACCTCTTAAATCCTGATTTCATGAAGTTAGCAGATAGTTTTGGCATGGCATCTTCCAGGGTTGACTCTCCTGAAGGCCTTAAAGTGGCGATGGAAAAGGCTTTTATGGAAGATGGTCCTGTTTTAATTGAAGTTGAGGTTGGAGAAATGGACAGTCTTTGGCCCTATATGCCTTTAAAGACTATCAAAGCTAACCTACCAAGTGATAAATAGAAATAATTATAACATGAAAATTGCGTATGCTTAAAAAGCTACCCGCAAACCTAAACGGTATTGCTTTTATGTTGCTATCCTCGATTTGTGCCGCTGCAATGCATGCCCTTGTTAAATACGTCGCATTTGACCTCCATCCTTTCCAGATATTCTGCATCCGGCAATGGTTTGCTGTGATACTTTTAATTCCAGTTTTTATTAATATTGGTTTTGAAGAATTAAAATCTGATAGAATTGGACTTCATCTAGCTCGGGGACTCACAATGACAGCTGGCGGTATCGCATGGTTCTGGGCTCTTAGTTTAGTCCCATTGGCAAAAGTTACAGCACTTAATTTATCGGCTGCTTTGTTCACAGTGCTAGGAGCCATCATCTTTTTAAAAGAGACTTCTGAGTGGAGACGGTGGATAGTTCTAATTTTTGGATTTATTGGGGTCATTGTTATCATTCAGCCGGGGACTGAGGTGGTTTCCTTTGGGGTTATTCTTGTTATTCTGACACGATTATTTCCAGCGGCTTCGCGCATCATATCGAAAGTTCTCTCACAAACTGACAGAACACCGACAATTGTAGTTTATGGAGCATTGGGTATGGCGATTTTATCACTCTTGCCCGCGTTAATTGTTTGGCGAGCTCCTGATTTAAAACAATTATTATTTATTGCCCTAATTGCTATTTTTGGTACTTTGTCTCAATTAGCGATGGTTCAGGCGTATAAGGCAGGTGACATGGGTGCGGTGGAGCCTATCCATTTTATTCGCCTTATTTGGGCAGCGCTTTTTGGATTTATTATTTTTGGTGAAATTCCAGGAATTTGGGTTTGGATTGGCGCTACAATGATTATAATTGCTTTGAGCTATCTCGCTCAGGGGGAGGCAAGAAAATAATTTATTGCGCCATAGTTAATATGAGGAAAGTTAATAGAGTTATTTTTACCTAAAATGTTTTTAATGCGTTGCCGGATGCTCAAAAATTTGGCAAAACTCTTCACTCGTTTGGGTCAGTATATATTGGAAGGACAAAACTTTGCGTTTAATTTCTTACTCACATAATGAATCTGATGGTCTTGGTGTTATGGTTGATGACAAAGGTTTCATATCTCTGGCCAAGGCCGCGCCAGATATGCCTATTACAATGATGGAACTTCTCGGCATTAATGATTGGCAATCAGAAGTTGCCTCGGCAATTAAGGGAAAAGAAGTTGATTTAACTCTTGAAAATGTTCAACTATTACCCCTAGTTTCGAACACTCCTGTAATTTGGTGCGTTGGTGTAAACTATAAAGAACATCAGGACGAAACGGGTAGGGGTGCACAAGAAGAACCTATGTTCTTCATTCGAACGAACCATGGATTGATTGGAGCCTATGACCCAATAATTCGGCCTAATATATCTCATCAGCTCGATTTTGAGGGCGAATTGGCAATTATTATTGGAAAAGGTGGACGTCATATTACCAAAGAGAAGGCACATCAACATATTGCCGGATATGCGATTTTCAATGATGCGACCATACGAGATTGGCAAAGACATACGATACAGTTTTGTCCAGGAAAAAACTTTGAGGGCACAGGTCCTTTAGGCCCATGGATGATGACACCGGACGAATTTGGTGATCCATATAAGCAGACTTTAACAACTAAGTTAAATGGGGAGACTGTTCAGTATACGAGTATAGCCGATATGGATCATAAAATTGATAAGCAGATTGAATATTTATCGACTATCCATACTTTGCGTCCAGGTGACATTATAAGCACCGGAACACCAGGAGGCGTTGGTTCGCGGCGTGAGCCTCAATTATGGATGAAGCCTGGTGATACAGTAACAGTAGAAGTAAGTAATCTTGGAATTATTGAGAATAAAATTGAGCAAGAAAAATAGCTAATTAAGGTGTGAAATACAGAGTTTCGAAATGCTGAGATTTTAATTTTGAGATTACTAAGTTTATTTAGTTAGATCTATGGTATTATTGTATATGATAAGATATTTGATCGTCTTAAAGTCTCTGAACCATAGAACAGGATAGGTTTACGATGAAATCGCTTCACGCATCAGTTCCATCCATTGATGCCGTTCTGCGTCGTGATATGGTTGTTCCCCTGATTAGTCAATATGGCAGATCTTTAGTAAAAGAAGCAGTGCGCAGTGTTATTGATGATATTCGTACTGCCGTAAGTAATTTAGCTGAAGAAGCAATTCCACTATTGGCTGATGATCATATTTTTGTAGCCCTAGAAAGCTATTTGTCGAGAGCTATAAGCCATTCATTAAGAAAAGTATTTAATTTGACTGGAACCGTATTACATACAAATCTTGGGAGGGCAATGCTTGCTGATGAAGCTATTGAGTCGATGGTGGAAGTCGCAAGTGGTTTCTCAAATCTTGAATATAATCTTGATACAGCTAAACGCGGTGACAGGGACGTTCATATAGAGGATCTTTTGTGCAAACTAACTGGAGCTGAAGCTGCTACCGTTGTTAACAATAATGCTGCTGCAGTTCTTTTGGTTTTAAATGCCTTGGGGTTGCGCAAGGAAGTTTTAGTTTCTCGTGGTGAGTTAATTGAAATAGGTGGTGCTTTTAGGATACCTGACATAATGACACGTGCCGGTTGTAAGCTTGTTGAGGTGGGAACAACCAATAGAACCCATAAAAGTGATTTCGAGAATGCTATTACCTCGAAAACAGCTTGTTTAATGAAAGTTCATACCAGTAATTATGTCGTGCAGGGATTCACTCAAGATGTTTCAGCTGAGCAAATGGTAAAAATAGCTCACTCTCAAGATTTACCTGTGATTGAAGATCTTGGTAGCGGTTCCCTAATAGATTTATCAAAGTTCAATTTGCCCAAAGAACCAATGGTTTCTGAATCGATAGCATCTGGCGTGGATATTGTAATGTTTAGTGGCGATAAATTGCTGGGTGGCCCTCAATCTGGCCTGATAGTTGGTAATAAAAAACTTATTTCTAAAATTAAAAAAAATCCAATGAAACGAGCTATGCGGTTAGATAAAATAACTATTGCAGCTCTTTCGTCCACACTTAGACTTTATCTAGATCCTGATAAAATTAAAAGTAGAATCCCTACTCTTCGGCTTTTGTCGAGAGATTTAAAAGATATAAAAATTACCGCGGGGAAAATAAAGAATGAACTAACCACTATTCTTAATAATGACATCATAATAGATCAAATGGATTGTCTTAGCCAGATTGGTAGTGGGTCACTGCCCGTAAATAGATTGCCAAGTGCAGCAATAGTTTTGCGTCCCAAAAACACAAAGAAAAGTGGTCGAATATTAAAATATTATGCCGATGCTTTTAGAGCGCTACCAATTCCGGTGATAGGAAGAATAAATGATGGTGCTTTTGTTCTGGATATGAGGTGTCTTGAGGATGTTGAGACTTTCGTAACCCAGCTTGGTGAACTTGAGTTATGATAATTGCAACGGCGGGTCATATCGATCATGGGAAGTCTTCACTTGTCAAAGCTTTAACAGGTATAAATACGGATAGATTGCCGGAAGAAAAAAAAAGGGGCATGTCAATTGACCTTGGTTTTGCATATCAAGAACTAGAAAACGGAACGACACTTGGGTTTGTTGATGTTCCAGGTCATGAGAAATTTGTAAGAAATATGTTGGCTGGTGTTACCAGTATAGATTATGCAATACTTATTGTTGCAGCCGATGATGGTCCTATGCCGCAAACAATTGAACACTTGTCTATTTTAGATCTTTTAGGAATATCAGAGGGTATTGTTGCATTAACGAAAATAGACAGAGTCGATGATGATCGACTTCGCATAGTCGAGAAAGAGGTTAAAAATATTCTCGAAGGTACATCTTTACAGGGGAGTGATATCTTTAGAGTATCATCCCCTCATGGGCTGGGAATTGAGGAAGTTCGTAGTCATTTGGAAACTATGTCAGATCTTCTCGAGGATCGTTCGATTAAAGGAAATTTTCGATTAGCAATCGATAGATCATTTACTGTGCCAGGAGCAGGTTTAATTGTAACTGGCAGCGTTTTCGCCGGTAAAGTCGAAATTGGTGATAATTTAGTTTTATCACCTCAAGGAACGCACGTTCGAGTGCGTGGCATTCATGCTCAAAATAGGGAGTCAGATATTGGTTGTATTGGTCAAAGGTGCGCGATTAACATAACAGGTGGCCAACTAAATAAAGATGATATTCATCGGGGTACTTGGTTATTACCAAAAAGTATTCATCGCCCTATTCCTCGATTTGATGCCCGCATAAGTGTTTTGTCAAATGAGTCCAAGCCGTTAGCTCATTGGACCCCTGTGCATGTTCATATAGGAGCGCTGGAAGTTCCAGGTCGTGTCGCAATATTGGGTCAGAAATTTATAAACCCTGGGGAAAGTGGTCTGGTTCAAATTGTTTTAGATCGCCTTATAGGTGCTCTCAAAGGTGATGGTTTTATCATAAGAGATCAGTCTGCGAGGCGTACTTTAGCAGGAGGACGGGTTATTGATCCTTTTAGTTCTGCCCGAGGGCGCGCTAAACCAGAACGATTAGTAATCCTAAATGCATTAGAGAATAATGCAATTATTGAAGTATTATTAAATTTAATAAAATTATCGCCATTGGGTCTTAATTTTTCCAGCTTCATTAGGGCGTGGAATTTAACTGTTGAAGAGGCTCTGGTTCTTGAGGAATCAGTTGAGACAATTGTAATTAAAACAGAAGATACTGATACTGTTTTTTCACCTAATCATTTTGATAAAATAAGCGTCTCAATTTTAAATATTTTGGGGGACTGGCATTTAGAAAATCCAGAAAAACCAGGTCCAAGTTCTGATATTATTAGAAAATTACTATCTATAAGATTGGCTAAAGATATTTTTAAGGGGGTTCTTAAGGTTCTTGTATCTGATGGGAAAATAATCTATTCAGGTTCTGGATTCTCACTCCCCGGATTTGAAAATAAATTAAATGGAAAAGATGATATCTTATGGAAGAAGATTAAACCACTTTTAGAGAAAGATAAATTTCAACCGCCGGTTGTTCATGCATTATCAAATGATTTAAAGATGGATGCGCGACTTCTCCAAAAGTTTTTAGTTCAAATAGCAAAACTTGATCTTGTGTGCCAAGTCGCAAAAAATCGGTTTTTGCTCCCAGAGTCATTGAAAGGTCTTGTAGAAATTATTGATTTAATTGGCTCCGATAATTCGAGCTTTGGTGTAAGAGAGTTTAGAGATAAGAGTGGAATAGGACGTAATCTTGCTATTGAAATATTAGAATTTTTCGATCGATCGGGGTTTACCTGGAGAACTGGCGATACTAGAAAAATTATTAAACCTTCATCAGAGATATTTGGTAATATTCGATAGAAGAATAAACACCAGTATTTGCGTTAAGAATTCCATCTAACTTTTTTAGTGAGATAGTAAAACTATGAAATATTTTATAACTATATTTTTTATCATTTTAATAATACCGCTTGCTGTTGCGCAGGAAAGTAAACGGGAGTCGAATTATTTTGAGATAGCAAAGGGATATACGGTTAAGGTTAAAACTCGCGTTGCATATCCTTTTAGAAAAGATAATCGTGGAGCGTTTAGAGGTGCTGGATTTCTTGTAAATAAGAAAACCGGTTGGATTATTACGAACGCGCATGTGTCTTCGCGTAACCCTGCCAAACTGGAGGTGGCTTTTAAAGATCAGAAATTTGTTGATGCTCAACTTATTTATGTAGATATGTTATTAGATTTGGCAGTAATCAGTATCTCCTCAGATAAAATACCAGTAAATTCAAAAGTAGCTAGTCTTGATTGTGATAAGAAACCCGTGATTGGAAGCCCAGTTGGTGCATTCGGTCACCCATTCTCGCTCTCATTTTCCGGTACAAGAGGTATTGTTTCTGGTGAGAAATATCGTTGGGGGCGAACTTGGGTTCAAACAGATGCGCCTATCAATAGTGGAAACTCAGGCGGGCCTTTGATTTCACTGGAAACGGGGAAAGTGATTGGGATTAGTTCTGCTACCTTATCAAAAAGTAGAACTGAGGGGTTAAACTTTGCAGTTCCAATGATACAGGTTTGCAAGGTTATTAATCTGCTTAAATCTGGTATGAATCCATCACCATCTTATTTACCAGTTGGCTTTGCCTATGATGAAGATAATAATACAGAATTGGTAGCCGCTGTTATTTACAAACGACAGTCTGTTGCCTGGCCTTTGCAAATTGGTGATCGACTTATCTCTTTAGCAAACAATCCAAAGCTTGTTTTCAAAAATCAAGCTATGTTAATTCATGAACTTAGGGGTATTAGAGGTAAGGTTGATGTTGTTGTTGAACGTAATAAAAAAAAGAAGACTTTGAGCATTATCAGTAAGCCGCGGGATAGTCTTATGGAACGTGTTGGCGTTCATTTCTCTGGGATTGTTTTAGCGTTGGAGAAATATAGAGATGATGAGGAGGCAAATCCTCGCGGATTACCTCTAATACAGGATGTTGCTAGAGCTTCAATAGGGAGGTCGGCAGGTGTGGGAGCCTATGAATACATAATATCACTTGATGGTATTACAATGACTAATCCAAATAAAATCTGTAGATTTTTAAAACGTATCGAAGAGTCTAACAAAAAAGTAAAACTTATTACTAAAGAGAGTGGGTGGACATACAGATCTCATTCTAAGTATCATGCGTATGAGCTTGAGGTAAGCGATGTAAAGCTGGTTGGCCCAAGTTCGCCTTCAGAATGTAGCTGATTTTTTGAGATACAGGATTAAATTTTAAAGAATAAGTTTCATTGAAAGACAAGCTAATGAGTAAAATTACTTTGAAAGATTGGATTGGAAAACAAGAATTTTCTAATGATATTATTAGTTTTACGCCAATAAAAGCATTATCCGCCACGCTTGACCTTGAGCACATCGAATTGAAAGAGCGCAGTAAAATAAGGGAGCTTTGGCATTGGCTTTATTTTCTGCCTATGCATCATCAAAAAGAAATTGGTAAAGATGGTCATGCTCGTCGTGGGGTTTTTTTGCCGCCGGTAGCATTGCCACGTAGAATGTGGGCTAGTGGTAAATTTATTTTCTGCTCAGATATTTCAATTGGTGATAAAGTTAAAAGGATCTCAACTATTGAAAATATTGAAGAAAAGTCTGGGCGAACGGGGCCGTTGGTCTTTGTTAAAGTGCGGCATGACGTTTATGTTGAACATAATGTTAGTCCTTCATTAATTGAACATCAGTATATTGTCTATCGAGATGAAAAGAGAAAAGATGAAAGGGAATTGGTATCAAAGAAAGCTAATAGCAAGTCAAAATGGTTTAGAGAAGTTGTTCCTGATGAAGTTCTATTATTTAGATATTCGGCGCTAACTTTTAATGGGCATCGTATTCATTATGATCGTAAGTATACAATTGAGGAGGAGGGTTATCCGGGCTTAGTCGTCCATGGACCATTATTGGCAACTTTACTTCTAGATTTGGTTTATCGACAACTTCCTCACGTTAACATAAAAGAATTTCGTTTTAAGGCTTTACGGCCAATATTTGATTTAAATTCCTTTAGCCTCCATGGTGAACCCAGTGATGGTTCGAATAGCATAAAATTATGGGTAAAAGATCATGATGGTTTATTAGCAATGGAAGCTGAGACAACAATTTAATACTGTATTTTAATTGAAATATTAGTTAACTATTGCAATTATTTATAATAATCATAAGCGTGTTGAATCGCTGATAATTTGTCG
>CENP01239171.1_pt1 | contig 15642 bp, 16 predicted proteins | sample 361281 | NCBI WGS metagenome assembly CENP01 (sample SAMEA2591122, study PRJEB7988) | marine metagenome | biome: marine biome (ENVO:00000447); feature: deep chlorophyll maximum layer (ENVO:xxxxxxxx); material: saline water (ENVO:00002010), including plankton (ENVO:xxxxxxxx) | depth 70 m
CCTGCTACTCTTCTAATTTCCAAACTGCTTCCAGCGTGCGCTCCACAAGATATGTTACAGGAGCTGATTAATGGCATTAATTTTTCTTCAACATTAAAGCCTTCTCCCATATCAACATTAATATTTATTTTATTCATTTTAATTAATAAGAATTAAAAGTGTTCTAAAGCTCAAAAAAAATGAAATAATTACAATAACACTCCCAATTAAATTTTGATAAATATTATACTTAAAATTACCTAAGATTGAGGATTTATTCATAATCCACAGAAGTATAATTACTATGATTGGAAGTAATATTCCATTTGCAATTTGAGCGAATTCTATTACACTAATGAGTTTAAGTCCTAATGCTGATATTAAAACACCACTTAAAATAATAAAAATCCATGTTATCCTAAAGTGAGCTGACTTTAAATTTGGAGTCCATCCAAAACATGCGCAAACTACATAAGAGGCTGCCATAGGAGCTGTTATTGTACTTGTTATTCCAGCAGAAAAAAGACCTATCGCTAAAAAATATTTTGCAAATTTTCCAAATAGAGGTTCTAATCCTAAAGCTAAATCGCCAACACCTAATATGTTTGCGTTTTCTATACCTGAAGCAGAAATTATTATACACAAAGAAATAACACCTCCTAGACCTATGGATACGTATAAATCATTTAGTGCGTATTCAAGTTCATTTGATTTCAACCACTTATTTTTTGCTAATTCAGAATGAAGAAAAAGATTATAAGGCACGATTGTTGTGCCTATTAAGCCTACGATAGTTAATAAACTGCCTTTTGGCATTTCAAAAGATAATAAGCCTGAAATTATATCTCCTATTGAGGGTTTTGTAAAAAAAACAGTTGCTAAAAAAGATATACTCATAATTATTACCAAACCAATTAAAAAACCTTGAATAATTTTGTATTTACCTGTCCAAAGAAGAGATGCTGCAATAATACCAATGGCTAAAGCATAAAAGTTAAATGAGATATATCCTAGATTAAATTTGAATTCTCCAAGTAAAGTTTCAATTCCTAATATTGTTCCACTTATGTTTCCCGCCTCATAAGCTGTATTTCCAAAAAGAATTGCTATAAGAATTAGCCCTAATACCAAATTTTTAACAATGGGATTTTTTAGTTCTTCCTTTATAGCCTGAGTTAAATTTTTTTTTGCTAGTATACTCACTTTTATAGCCATTGATTGCAAAATTATGGCGATTAAAATAGCTATGATAATTGTCCACAAAAGAGACATACCAAATTTTGCACCAGCTAAAGAACAAAGAGTAACGGTCCCAGGCCCTATGAAAGCTGCAGCTATTATTGGCCCCGGACCAAAATATTTAGAAATTTTTTTAAACATATTTTATTACAACTTAATGAATTAAGTTACCTAATTTTATTATTAAACTTCATGTCCTTATTATTAAAATCTTCATAAACACCAAGGCCAAAAAGTGCAAAATCATATTTTACTGGATCAGATGGATCAAAACTCCTTAAAATTTTATCTAATTCTTTTAGAGCTTTAATGTCATTAATTTTACGATTTAGTAAACCAAGTTTACGAGCAATGTTTCCAGTATGAATATCTAACGGGCAAGAAAGTTGATTGGAATTTAACTTTTTCCAAATCCCGAAATCAACTTTATTTTTTGAGGATCTTACCATCCATCTTAAATACATATTTATCCTTTTAGCTGCAGAGCCATTCAAAGGATTCGAAACATGTTTTCTTACCCTTTTATCATGGGATAGTTCAAAAAAACACTTCCTAAAGTGAAAAATATTCTCATCCATTCTAGTAGACTTAGGAAATTTTGAAAAGGCTTTTTCTAGGCCTCCATATTTTTTATAGATATGACGAATCGACTTTATGAAATATATAAAGTCATAACCATTAAATGTTCTATGAATAAAAGAAGAAAGGGGGATTAGGTCTCTTTCCTTATGGTAAATTACAAAATTGTATGGATCATTTTCCATCAATTCCATCATTCGGATACCATTTTTAATTATAGTTAAACGATTTCCCCAAGAAATAGAAGCAACTAAAAATCCAGAAATCTCAATATCTTCTTTTTTTTTAAATAAATGAGGGATTTTGATCGGATCCTTCTCCAAAAAATTTGGATTTTCGTAAGCTAAAGATTTTTCATCCAAAAAATCTTTTAAATCCTTAATAAACATTATTTAATCTGTCCATCCTTTAGATTTATTAATCTATCTGCTCGCTTTGCTAGGTCATTATTATGAGTAACAATGACGAAACTACAGTTGAGTTGATTGCGTAAGTCAAAAAATATGTTGTGAAGTTGATTTGCATTATCTGAATCCAAGTTTCCACTAGGTTCATCTGCAAAAATTATCTTTGGTTTGTTAATTAGCGCTCTAGCTACAGCAACTCTTTGTCTTTCACCTCCTGAGAGTTCATTTGGTTTTTGATTAATTTTATCAATTATACCAATACGTGATAAAAGATCTTTTGCTTTATCTTCTACATCAACATTCTTTTTATTCAACCAGCTTGGAATACAAACGTTTTCAAGTGCTGTGAATTCTGGGAGTAATTCATGGAATTGAAAAATAAAACCAATATTATTATTTCTAAATTTTGCTATTGAGTTATCCTTCATGTTTGTTACATCCTGACCATCAATTATTATCGATGTTTCAAGATCGTAATTTGGATTATCAAGGGTTCCTAAAATATTTAAAAGAGTTGTCTTCCCAGCACCAGATGGACCAACAATTGCGACTATCTCTTTTTCTTCGACTTTAATGCTAACCTTATCTAATACTTTTAAATTTCCAAAGTCCTTTGAGATATTATTTGCTTTTAAGAGTGTACCCATACTATCTCAAATTTAAAATATTATTGCTTATAACAAAAGATAAAAATAATTGACATTAGTTATAAATTATTTAAGTTGAAGAAACAATGTTTCAATCAAAAACTCAATATCACTATTAAATATTTCATTATTTTATTTAATTTTAAGAAAAAAAATTAAACTCATCTATTTGGCAGGAGGTTGTTTTTGGTGTACAGAAGCAATATTTCAAAACATAAAAGGTGTAACTGAGGTTAAACCAGGTTACATCGATGGGACTGTAAAAAACCCTTCCTATTCACAGGTTTGTACAGGAAAAACAGGTCATACAGAGGCTATTGAGTTAAAATATAATCCAGAAAATGTCCATTTAGAAGATATCCTTTTTATATTTTTTAACACACATGACCCAACTACTTTAAATCGACAGGGCAACGATCTTGGTACTCAATATAGATCTGGTATTTATTATACAGAAGTTAAACAAAAACAGATTGCATTTGAAATCATTAAACAAATTGATTCAGAAAAAATATATGATAATCCCATTGTGACTGAGGTAAAAAAAGCGACTCCCTTTTATATTGCTGAGGAGCATATAAATTATTATAGTCAAAATTCTAATGAAGCCTATTGTAGTTATACTATCACACCTAAGATTAACAAATTAAAAACATATTTTAAAAACTATATTGATATAAAAAAATGAATGAAAATTTTAACATCGAAACTTTACCAATAACGAATCAAATTAAATCTTACTTTGAAGAGATTATAGATTTTTTGGGCGAAAATAAAAATCGCGAAGGGTTATTAAAAACCCCAGATCGAGCATCAAAAGCAAAATTCAACCACAACAACTTCCGGTTTCAGAGGCGCATTTAAAGATACCGACACACTGAACGAGTTTTTGAATCTTATTAAATCAAATTTATCCTAGGAATCATTAAAAAAGCGCTTAAAGCCAATTTTTTTCAAGATTTTTTTTTCAAAATTCCAAAAAAAACGAAATTGAAAAAAGAGAGCTCCCACTATTATTAATAAAACTTGGTAAAGGGGGAAAATTGCAATGATTCTTATGGTCCAATAAATAATCTTTCCAAACGGTATAGGTTCAAACTTTTCAGGTACTAGTTTTATTAAATTTAATAATGGCTCTCCTAAGCGAACACTTAATGATCCTGTAATTCCAAAAACAATGAAAATAATAATCAGTTGAAAGTTAGAACTAACTCCCCATTTTTTTTTTAATTGATTGAAGTACAATTTTTTAAAATTTATTTAAGCAATTTTGATATTTGAATTGCTAACTCTTCACCTATTCGATTTTGAGCTTCTAGCGTAGCGGCTCCAATATGTGGTGTTAATGAAATTTTTTCATGCATTAACAACTTTACCTCAGGTTTTGGTTCATTTTCAAAAGTGTCTAATCCAGCAAATGATAAATGACCGTCATCTAAAGCCTTTACGAGGGCTACCTCATCAATTATTCCACCCCTTGCAGCATTAATTATTCCAGAACCTTTTTTCATTTTAGATATTACATTTGAATCTATAACATACTGTTCTTGAGCAGGAATATGTAGAGATATAAAATCTGAGTTTGATATTACTTTGTCAAAAGGCTGAACTATAATTTTAGCTTTAATAGTATGACCAGTTGAAAGACTTACTTCGATAGTTGCGTTATCCAAAAATTTATCAGTTGCAATCACATTCATTCCTATTCCTAAAGCGATTTTAGCAACTTCTTGTCCAATTCTTCCAAAGCCAATAATTCCAAGTGTTTTTCCTCTTAGTTCTATTCCTTTAGAATATGCCTTTTTAAGACCTTTAAAATTAGCTTCACCTTCTAAGGGCATATTTCGGTTCGAATCAAATAAAAAACGCACACCCCCATATAGGTGTGCAAATACAAGCTCAGCAACAGAAGCAGATGAAGCAGCCGGAGTATTTATTACATATATACCTTTAGATTTTGCATATTCAACATCAATATTATCCATTCCTACACCACCCCGACCAATTAACTTTAAACTTGGACAGCTATCAATAAGATCTTTTCTGGCAGTTGTAGCACTTCTCACAAGTAGCCCAACAATTTTATTTTCATTTATGAAATTAATTAGTTGCTCTTGAGCTACATTAGTTGTTATAATCTCAAATCCGTTTTCTGTTAGACTATCTATGCCTGATTTTGAGATTCCATCATTTGCTAGAATTTTCATACTAATTATTTTTTTGTTCTAAAATTTGCATGCATTCAACCAAGGCTTTAACACTGGTTATTTTAAGGGCATTATACATTGAAGCACGATAACCTCCAACAGAACGATGACCTTTTATACCACTTATTCCAGCATTTTGACATAATGTATCAAATGAACCTGAAAGTGATGGTTCGGATAAGTTGAAGGTAGCGTTCATTGTACTTCTACTCCCCTTATCAGCAAATCCTACGAATTTTGAGTTCCTATCAATTTCATTATATATTAAATCAGCTTTTGTTTTATTCTTTTTTCCTATCTCATCTAATCCTCCATTATCTTCAATCCATCTAAGGGTTAAAAGACAAGTGTAGACAGAAAATACAGGAGGTGTATTGAACATACTTCCTGATTTGATTTGTATGGAATAATCCAGGATTGAAGGAATTTGTCTAGAAACTTTCCCCAATATATCTTCTTTTACAATTACAAGAGTTGTTCCAGCAGGGCCTAGATTTTTTTGTGCCCCAGCATAGAGCAAACTAAATTTAGAATAATCAAAATTTGTTGAAAAGATATCCGAACTCATATCTGCTATAAGAGGTACTGAGGTTTCTGGAATTTCTTTAAACTGAGTTCCAAAAATTGTATTGTTTGTAGTTAAATGAAGGTAATCAAGATTAGCTGGTATACTATAAGCTTTTGGTATATAATTAAAATTTTTATCTTTCGAGCTAGCAATCTCAATCACTTCTCCTAATAATTGTGCTTCCTTTATTGCTTTTGTTGACCAAGTGCCAGAATTTATAAAACCAGCTCTTTTTTCTAAAAGGTTGTAAGCAGACATTAAAAATTGTTGACTAGCACCACCTTGTAAAAACAATGCTTTGTAACCTTTTCCTTTTAATTTAGTAATATTAAGTGCTTTTTCACACGCCTCATCCATTATATCAATAAAGCTTTTGCTTCTGTGTGAAATTTCGATAAGTGACAATCCGGAGTCATCAAGTTCATTGACCGCCTGAGAAGCTTTTTGCATTACCTCTTTGGGAAGTACGGAAGGTCCAGCGCTAAAGTTATGGATTTTCATAGTTTTTAAAATGATTTATTAGTAAGACAAGGAAATCTTAAATAACAATATTTTTGACAAAAATATTATTACTCAGTTAATTTCAATTAATTACACCGTTTTTTTTTTTTTAGACTTGTTAACATTCAATTTCCTTTTCATGCCTCGGGTTTTCAGAATACTTTACAAACTAATAAGAAACTTTAACGTGTCAATGTCATCAGCATATTGAAATAAACTTGGCTTTTGTGATTCTCCAAATGGGATAGCATTTTTAAAATTTAATCTTGAAACAATACATTGGACAGAATCTATATTTTTTGATAGTTCCTTTCTTAATTCTTCTATCTCTTCATAATATTCATAATGCAAACACGCTAGAGGAGCACTAATTTTCTTATCCTCTTTTAAGATAAAAAATCCATTATCTTTAAAAGGCTCATCATTTAATAAAAGAATTGTTTTGTTGTAATTATAGTTGTTTAAATATTTAAAATTATTAATAACACTTTCATAAGAGAGAAGACTTTTTAAAATTTTATCTAAATTAAAACCAAATGGAACATATATTTTTGAAACATTTCGACATCCTAAGCCAAAATATTGAAATATGTCAACACAAAGCTTATTTAAATCTTCTACACTTTCTTTACCGCTTAAAACTGCAATACCATTTCTGTTTTTTCTTATGATATTGGGATATTTTTTAAAATAATAATCAAAATATCGGGCAGAGTTATTTGATCCTGTAGCAATTACTGCATCAAAACTTCTAATTATTTTCTTCTGATAAGTGAAGTATTCCTTTCCAATCTGACTTTCTAAAAAATCAGTTATGTATGGCAGAAGTAAATCATCTTTTGAGGAACATTTTACAATCGATTTAAAACCGCAAACCCAAGTACAAATCAGATCATGTAAGCCAACCATAGGGATGTTTCCTGCCAATATAATTGCAACTGTTTTGTTTTTTTTTGACTCAAATTTGTATCTGCTTATCCAATCTATAATTTTATCTTCTTGTAATGTTTCAGACCATATGTGAAATGAATTTTCAATATTTTCTTGGGTAAACCAAGCATTTTTATTGATAGATTGGTCAATAATAGTCTGTAATTTTGCGTATTTGGGATTTAATTTTTCAAATTCTTTAAGATGTAAACCTAATTTAATTAAAGCTTCTATTTGTTCTGAGTTTGTGTCCATTTATCTTGTGGGAAAGTTATTTAGGCCTTATTTTTGAACAAATTTACACAACAGATGGCTATTATCATTACTGAAGATTGCATAAACTGTGGGGCATGTGAGCCTGAATGCCCAAATACTGCTATTTATGAAGGTGCTGAGGACTGGCGTTATAAAGATGGAACTTCACTAAAGGGCGATGTTATCTTACCTAGTGGTGAAAATGTGAATGCAGATATTTTTCAACAGCCTGTTTCTGATGAGTTTTATTTCATTGTTCCTAATAAATGTACTGAGTGCAAAGGTTTTCATGAAGAGCCTCAATGTGCAGCTGTTTGTCCTGTTGATTGCTGCATACCAGATGAAAATAATGTTGAGTCCGAAGAAAAGCTTTTGGGGAAGCAAAAATTTATGCACCCAAATAATTAATAACTTCTTCACTTTTCCAGTTCACAAGTTTAATATTATTATTCTCCAATTTTCTTTTGCAGCTCTCACTTTTGAAGTAGTTTATATCTTCATGTCTCCATTTCACCCCAAAATTAGGGTGATCAACTGTGATTTGCCTCATTTCTTCTGTATCATAGGCGGGATGTATCAAGATAATTGATAATCCATATGGCAAATTATCTAAAATATTATCGTAGAATTTATTTAGACCATTACCAATGAATTCATCATATGAACCCATAAATACATTTTCAATGAATTTACCGTTTGGAAGATTTAAAGAGTTAGGATCAACTCCAGCATATGAAATCAATTTTTTACTCAAAAGGATTGGTAGATTGTATTCTTGCCCTAATTCAGAGTAAATTTCCAAGAGATCTTGTCTTAAACCTAAAGTATACATATGTGAATCTAAATGACTAGGATTCAGCCCTATAGAAATAGCAATTTCAATTTGATTTTTTAACTCGGTATAAACTTCATTTCTATCAGCATTTAGTAATATATGATTTCGTTTTGGGTGAAAATATCCATCTTTGTTGATAAGAGAATTAACTTCTTCTTTGTTTGAACAAGGTTTGAAAGGATAATTTTTCCATTCACCTGTTAATGTTAAGTGAATACCATAATCTAAACTTTTATTTTTTAGGCAAAACTTAGCCATTTCATAAAACCATGGGCAGGGAACCATTAGACTAGTTGAACTAATGCTTCCATTTATCATGCCATCTTGTGTTGCCAAATTTTCTGAGTAGGCAAGACCAGCGTCATCTGCATGAATCATAAGATATTTTTTGTTTTCCATTTGTTAGGATTTGATTTCTATCTTTTAAAATTAAAAGTTAATAAAAAAGAAAACTATTTTTGATAAAAATTTTTCATGAAAGCAGGGATAGTGGGTTTACCAAATGTTGGAAAATCAACCTTATTTAATTGTTTATCTAATGCTAAAGCACAGAGCGCAAACTTTCCATTTTGCACTATAGAACCAAATGTAGGTGTTGTTAATGTTCCTGATCTTAGACTTCAAAAGCTTGCAAAGCTTGTGAGCCCTCAGAAAGTAGTTCCAGCAACTGTAGAAATTGTAGATATTGCAGGATTGGTAAAGGGAGCTAGTAAAGGAGAAGGATTGGGCAATCAGTTTTTAGCTAACATTCGTGAGACTGACGCTATAATTCATGTATTGAGATGTTTTGATGATGAAAATATTTCTCATGTTGATGAAACTATTGATCCTAAAAGAGACAAAGAAACCATTGATATTGAATTACAACTTAAAGACTTAGAGACTATCGAAAATAGACTAAACAAAGTAGGTCGTTCAGCTCGATCAGGAAACAAAGATTCAATCAAAGAGAATAATATCCTGATGCAAATACAAGAAGCACTTCAACAGTCTAAAAATGTTCGAAACATGGACATAAATGAAAAGGATAGGAATGAATATGTGCAACCTTTACAATTAATAACTGATAAACCTGTATTATATGTTTGCAATGTAGATGAGGCTTCAGCGAGTCAAGGAAATAATTATGTTGAAATTGTTAAAGAATTTGCAAATTCAGAAAAAAACAACTTTTTATTTCTAGCAATTAATATTGAAGCTGATATAAATGAATTTGAGAATTTTGAGGAAAGATTACTTTTTTTAGAGGATTTGGGTCTGAAAGAAGCAGGAGCATCAAAATTGATAAGATCTGCGTATAACCTTTTAAACAGACAAACATATTTTACCGCTGGTGAAAAAGAAGTTCGAGCTTGGACAATACCAATTGGTGCTTCAGCACCAGAGGCTGCTGGCGTAATACATACCGATTTTAAAAGTGGTTTCATAAAAGCTGAGGTAATAAGTTTTAGTGATTACATCCAATATGGATCAGAAAGTAAAGTAAAAGAGGCAGGTAAAGTTAGAGTAGAGGGAAAAGAATATTTAGTAAAGGATGGGGATGTTATTCATTTTCGATTCAACGTATAATTCTAGCGGTGGTGTTTTTTAAAATATAATTTTTATGTAGATATAGAATCATACACTTTTACTTTCACCCACAAGTGTTTAGCTTCTTCAATAAATAAAATGTGGTGAGGATCAATTTGATATTCATTTTGAGCCTCTAAAGATGGAAAATTCACGATGTAACTGTAAGTATAAGATGTATCGACAACATCACGTTGTTCAGAATCAGCAGGGATTCCCAGGTGACAAGATATTGAGAGATGGTTATTTCGAATTAATTTTTTTATGGCCTTTTCAAATTCGAATCTATCTTTTTTATTGTTCGGATTTTTCAACCAAAAAAAAACTGTGTGATATAATGAAGCAGTGGATTTTATAGGCATTTTTTTTTTAAATAAATGTAAACTATTTAGCGTTAGAGTAAATAATTAAAAATTTGACTTGCTATCATCAGGTTCCAACTATTAACTTTTTAACAATATTGTCAAGTCGATTGTTGATTTCTTGGGGGCTAAACAGGTTTTCTTTAATAAAGCAATAATTATATTAGCAATGTATTCCATGAAAAACATAAACAACTACACAGAGGATAATATTCGATCTCTTGATTGGAAAGAGCACATCAGGTTACGTCCTGGAATGTACATTGGAAAGCTTGGTGACGGCTCCTCTCCTGACGATGGAATTTATATTCTATTGAAGGAAATTTTGGATAACTGTATCGACGAGTTTGTTATGGGTGCAGGTAAAACAATAGAAATAATAATCAAAGAAAATAACGTTAGCGTCCGTGATTATGGAAGAGGAATTCCTTTAGGTAAAGTAATAGACGTTGTTTCAAAGATGAATACAGGAGGTAAATATGATTCTCGAGCATTTAAAAAATCAGTAGGTCTTAATGGTGTTGGAACTAAAGCAGTCAATGCTTTGTCTGAAACTTTCATTGTTGAGTCAATAAGAGAGAATCAGGCAAAAAAAGCAAAATTTGAGTTTGGAACAGTCACAGAAGATTCTCCATTAGAAAAATCCAACAAGCGAAGAGGCACCAAAGTAATTTTTTCACCAGACAGGAAAATATTTAAAAATTTCAAATACAGACCAGAATATGTTGAGCGCATGATTAAAAATTATGTTTTTCTCAACCCTGGTTTGACATTAGACTTTAATGGCGAAAAGTTTTTCTCTGAAAACGGTTTAAAGGACCTTTTAGAAGATCAGTCAAACGAAAAAGACCTATTATATTCAATCATCCACCTTAAAGGTGAAGATATTGAAATTGCAATTACCCACAGTAAAACTCAATACAGCGAAGAATACCACTCTTTTGTAAATGGCCAGCATACTACACAAGGTGGAACCCACCAAGCAGCATTTAGAGAAGGTTTTGTAAAAACCATCAGAGAACATTTTGGAAAAAACTTTGAGGCCGCAGATATTAGGAAATCCATAATTGCTGCGTTAAGCATTAAAGTAATGGAGCCTGTTTTTGAATCACAGACTAAGACAAAATTAGGCTCAACTGAAATGGGTGATGGATTACCATCGGTTAGGAGTTTTATAATTGATTTTTTGAATAATGAATTAGATAATTATTTACACAAAAATCAAGATGTAGCAGAATTAATTTTGAAAAAAATTCTTCAGGCTGAGAAAGAACGAAAAGAGCTTTCAGGAATAAGGAAACTCGCAAGGGAAAGGGCTAAAAAAGCAAATTTGCATAACAAAAAACTAAGGGACTGTCGTGTGCATCTTCCAGATTTAAAAAAAGATCATAGGTTAGACTCTACTTTATTCATAACTGAAGGTGATTCAGCGAGTGGTTCAATTACAAAGTCTAGAGATGTAAATACACAAGCTGTTTTTAGTTTAAGAGGTAAACCTCTGAATAGTTTTGGTATGAGTAAAAAAATTGTTTATGAAAACGAGGAATTTAACCTGCTACAAGCAGCTCTTAATATTGAAGAAAGTTTAGAAAACCTACGTTATAATAATATCGTTATTGCTACAGATGCTGATGTAGATGGAATGCATATTCGATTACTTCTAATTACATTTTTTTTACAGTTTTTTCCTGAGCTTATAAAAGAGGGGCACCTATATATTTTACAAACACCATTATTTCGTGTTCGTAATAAAAAGGAGACAATATATTGTTATAATGAGGATGAAAGAAGAGAGGCATTAGTAATGCTCAAAGGCAAGCCAGAAATAACAAGATTTAAGGGTCTTGGTGAGATATCTCCAGATGAGTTTAAATATTTTATTGGCGATGACATAAGATTAGATCCTGTAATGCTTGATAAACAGACAACTATAGAAGAATTACTTCTTTTTTACATGGGTAAAAATACCCCTGATCGTCAAAAATTTATAATTAATAATCTTAAGGTAGAACTTGATTACGCTGATGAAACAATTGAATTAGCTCAGTAAAAATATGAATGAAGATGGAAATTTTTTAAACTCAGAAGAATCGGTTGCCCTGAAAAGAGTGACTGGAATGTATAGGGACTGGTTTTTGGATTATGCCTCATATGTAATTTTGGAGAGGGCTATTCCTGCAATAGAGGACGGTCTTAAGCCTGTCCAAAGAAGAATCTTACATTCAATGAAAGACCTTGATGATGGCCGATACAATAAAGTTGCAAATATTGTTGGTCACTCAATGCAATACCATCCACATGGTGATGCAAGTATTGGAGATGCAATGGTCCAAATTGCTCAAAAAGAATTATTAATTGACATGCAAGGGAATTGGGGAAATATTTTGACTGGGGATGGAGCTGCAGCATCAAGGTATATCGAAGCAAGACTGTCTAAATTTGCTTTAGAAGTAGTTTTTAGCCCAAAAGTTACTCAGTGGCAGCTTTCCTATGACGGGAGAAAAAAAGAACCAATACATTTACCTGTAAAGTTCCCACTATTACTTGCACAAGGAGCTGAAGGAATAGCAGTTGGACTTTCAACAAAAATTTTACCTCATAATTTTAACGAACTTTTAAATGCGAGCGTTAATTATTTAAAAGGAAAGAAAATTACTTTAAACCCTGATTTTCAAACAGGTGGTATTATCGATGTTCAAAATTATAATGATGGAAATCGTGGTGGTAAAGTAAGAATTCGTGCACGTATTAGTAAGCTAGATAAAAATACCTTAGTTATTAACGAGATTCCTTATGGTACAAATACTTCGTCATTAATAGATAGTATCCTAAAGGCAAATGATAATGGAAAAATTAAAATTAAGAAGATTGAAGATAATACGTCATCCAAAGTTGAAATTTTAGTACATCTACCAAGTGATATTTCTCCTGACAAAACCATAGATGCACTTTATGCCTTTACTTCGTGTGAAAATTCAGTTTCACCATTGGGATGTTTAATTATTGATAATAAACCCAATTTTATGGGTGTCTCGGATATGCTTAAAATATCTACCGACCACACCGTACAGCTTCTAAAGATGGAATTAGAAGTTCAATTATCAAATTTAGAAGATCAATGGCACAATGCATCTTTAGAGAGAATTTTTATTGAAAATAAAATCTATCGAGATATTGAAGCAGCTGAAACATGGGAAGAGGTAATTTCAAATATTCAAATTGGTTTAAATCCACATACGGCGAATTTAAAGCGAAATATTGATGAGGATGACATAATTAAGCTTACAGAAATAAAAATTAAGAGAATTTCAAAATTTGATTTAGATAAGGCGCAACAAAAAATCGAAACACTTGAAACAGATATAGAAGAGGTTAAAAATAATCTTAATCATTTAATTGATTATACAGTTAGATATTTCAATCATTTAAAAAAATCTTATGGAACCAATAGAGAAAGAAAGTCAGAAATAAGAATTTTTGATGATGTCGATGCGAGAAAGGTAGTTACTAGGAACCAAAAGCTCTATATGAATTCGGAAGAGGGTTTTATAGGAACCTCCCTACGAAAAGATCAGCTAGTATGTGAATGTTCAGATATCGACGATGTTATAGTATTTACGGAAGACGGTAAAATGCAAGTCGTTAGGGTAGATACGAAGGTTTTTGTTGGTAAAAATATCAAATATGCTGCCGTTTTTAAAAAGAAAGATCAACGCACTATATACAATATGATTTACAGAGATGGGAAGAAAGGGACTTCATTTATAAAACGTTTTGCAGTTACTGGAGTTACTCGCGATAAAATATATGATTTAACCCAAGGGAAGCCTCAATCTGAAGTACTTTATTTTTCAGCAAACCCTAATGGAGAAGCTGAAATAGTTTCAATCTTTCTAAAAAATACAGGAAGTATAAAGAAACTAAAATGGGATTTAGATTTTGCGGATCTACAAATAAAAAATCGTGCAGTTAGAGGTAACACGGTTACCAAATATTTTATTAAAAAGGTAGAATTAAAAGAGAAAGGGATATCAACACTTAAACCAAGAAAGATTTGGTTTGACAGAACGGTTTTTAGGTTAAATTTAGAAGGAAGAGGTGATCTTTTAGGGGAATTCAAAGGTGATGATAAATTAATTGTATCCACCACAAAAGGAACAATTAAAGCATTTAGTCCTGATATGTCTCTACATTTTGAGGAATCAGTCAATAAAATTGAAAAGTGGTATCCTAAAAAACCTCTGACTGCGATTTATTTTGACCCTGAAAAGCAAAGATATTTTCTAAAGAGATTTGTTATTGAATACACTAATCGTGAGGATAGTTTTATGGTTAATAAAGGCGAACTTGTGTACTTTTGCTCTGATTGGAAACCAATTCTTAGAGTTATTTTTGAAAAACCTAGAGGGAAAGATCCAATCCCTAATTTAGAAGTTGATGTTGAAAACTTTATTTCTGTTAAAGGGTTCAAAGCCCAAGGTAATATGCTAACAAAGAAAAAAATTAAAAGAGTAGAGCTTATTAACTCCTCAAAATATGAGGAAATAGAACAAACAAATCTTCTTGAAATAGAGGTATCAAATAATGAAACCGTCAATGCTGCTAGCGAAGACACTAGCCAAATTACTTTAGATATATAAAATTATTAACGTTAACCTGGTTGATATTTTATAGTAGGTAATTAAATCAATCTATTTTTTCAATCTTTCCCTTCTTTTTATTTTTTCTGTCACCTACAAGTGAATATTCAAAATTATAGGCGTTCTGGCTAGTGCTTAAGATTCTAATTTGAATAGGTCTTTTTTCATTATAGCTCTTTGCATTTAATTTGGTCAAAATACACTCACAATCATTAACCCATCGGATTTTTGCAGTATCAACTCTTCCATCAAAAAATTCTATTTCATATAATGAATCTCTAGTAAAATATGATGTTTTTATTTCATTGTTAATTACATGACTAAATTTAAATTTTCCCTCATGATAAGGCACACAATCTCTTTCTAAAGAGTAGCAAGAAAAAAATATAATTATGAGAAAATAATATGCTTTGTGATTCATTAAAACAAAAATATCAAGATTTTGGTGAAAATATTAAAAAACTACCGTCCTTATATATTTGTATAATTTGAATTACATCAGAATTAGTTTTAATCTCAATTGGACTTTGTTTATTAGTTAAAACATTTGGTAATTTTTTAAAATCTAAGTCTAATTTACTTTTAACAAATTTACTATCAGATTTTGAAGAAGGGGAGGACTTGAGGTAATTCTCAAATAACAACCAATCTAGAGTCACTTCTTCAAAGCTATTTACGATTTTTAAAATAAAATCTAAGCTTGGTTTATTCCTTTTTGACATAACATGTGAGACAGATGAACGCTGAACACCAATTTGTTCAGCAAATGAGGCAGAATTTAAATTGTTATTTACCATTATCTCATTAAGACGTGAAATGAAAAAATCTATGTTTAACATTGTAAATTATTATGAATTAAATTATAATATATTAAAATTAATTTTACGAAACAAGTACTATATTTTTTAAATATATACTTTATAT
>CENP01075270.1_pt1 | contig 15629 bp, 13 predicted proteins | sample 361281 | NCBI WGS metagenome assembly CENP01 (sample SAMEA2591122, study PRJEB7988) | marine metagenome | biome: marine biome (ENVO:00000447); feature: deep chlorophyll maximum layer (ENVO:xxxxxxxx); material: saline water (ENVO:00002010), including plankton (ENVO:xxxxxxxx) | depth 70 m
GTTGCACCATTCCACCCTTGATTCGGGCTGATTCTTGTTTTTTTTCGAGTTTTTATGGAGCTTTTATAAACCTCTCTTTGAGATGGATCTATTGCAGCGGCCTGATAGTAAACCCAACCAGTTTTCATATTTACTCCATATAATTTGGTAACATCAAAATTTCCCCGAGTTATAGGTTTTACTTTAATCCCTTTTGAATCTATCAAGTAAATATGATTATAGCCCGACCTTTCAGACATCCAAATGAAGGATCCATCTTTTAAAAAAGTTATTCCATGATCCGCATCCACGTATGATTCTTCCCATTCAAGAAATAAATGACTGTGACTGTTTTTATTGGGATTAAAACGGACTAGGTTTAAGCTGTCTTGATTGCGGTTTAGGGTAGATAATATTAGATCTCCTAAGGGCGACCAGTTAATTCTTGGGATATATTCATATTTAAGGTTTTTTGTGGCTTCAATATGATTCTTTTCTTTTGTGTCATAAACCCAAATTTCAACTTCACTATTTTTTTCTCCGGCCTTAGGATATTTAAAAACATAAGGAAAAGGGTATAGATCATTTCCATAGACGTCCATGCTGAATTCTCTCACTTCTCTTTCATCAAAACGATAATATGCAAGATATCTTCCATCTAAGGACCATTTAAGGCCCACATGAAAGCCAAACTCTTCCTCATAAACCCAGTCTGGTGCTCCATTAATAATTTCATTTTTAGTTCCATCTATGGTGATTTTGCTTTCTTCTGAGTTTATAAGAGATTTGATGTATACATTATTTTCAAAGACATATGCAACACTTTCTCCAGAAGGGTTAATAATTGAATTTTGAACTGCATAATCTGCAACTGAGGTAGTTGACTTATTCAAGAGGTCATAAACCCATGTTTTAGCCCTGTAAGAATGACGATAAATAGATTCTTTTTCCGTTTCGATAATAACTTTATTTTCTCCCTTTAGCCATTTGTAGGATCCTAGTGATAATTCATTTCCCTCTGGATCTTTTACATCACCATTATTAATTAATATTTGCTGAGATTTTCCAGTTTGATAATCAAATTTTTCTATACCATTTTCAGTTTTCCTCGAAAAATGTAAACCATCTTCCATTGATCGTAATCCATAAACTCCTTTGGATGCAAATACCCTAGAGGCGAAAACATCTTCAAACTGAACTTCTCTTTTTTCTTGATCTGACTGACCATAAAGTGTATATGTTAAAATAAAAAATGAAATCGTCAAAAACCTTAGCATTGAAAGTGTAATTTTAGTCAAACTTTTTTTCAAATATGCTCGAAGATAAACCAAATTGGCTGGATGCTCTGAATAAGCAAATTGGAGAAGATCAAGTTTCTATTAAAGAGTCATGTCTCCAAGATTTTTCTCACGATGAAACGGAGGATATTTCGAAATTTCCCGATGTAGTAGTGCGGCCTGAAAACTCCAAGGATGTTTCAACAATACTCAAAATCGCATCTAAATATAAGATTCCTGTAACACCTGCTGCTGCAAGAACGGGCCTTTCGGGTGGCTCAATACCTGTTTTTGGTGGAATATCATTGAGTATGGAGAGGTTTTCTAGGATAATTGAAATTGATGAATCAAATTCTCAAGCAACCGTTGAGCCTGGGGTCATTAATCAAGTTTTTCATGATGCGTGTAGGGAGAAAGGGCTTTTTTATCCCCCGGACCCTTCGAGCTGGGGGTCATCAACTTTAGGAGGTAATGTTGCATACAATGCTGGAGGCCCCAAGGCGGTTAAATATGGTGTTACTTCCTCTTATGTTTTAAACTTAGAAGTAGTTCTACCTAATGGCGAAATTATTTGGACTGGCGCAAACACCTTGAAAAATTCTACAGGTTATAACCTTACGCAACTGTTTGTTGGCTCCGAGGGAACTCTTGGTGTAATAACTAAAATAGTTGTAAGGCTTTTACCTTATCCAATGTCTTCATATACCTTATTAGCACCATTTAAATCCTCGGATTTGGCATGTAAGGCAGTAGAGAAAATTTTTAGGTCAGGAGTAATTCCATCTGGCTTAGAATTTATGGAAAGAGATGCAATTGATTGGGCGACAAAAGATTTGGAAAAAATAAATATTCCTACCAACAAGGAAATAGAAGCTCATTTATTGATTGAAGTTGACGGTTACGACGATGATGCTGTCCTGAAAGAAGCAGAAAAAGTTGGGTCCGTATTAGATGAAAATAGAGCTTTTAATGTTCTTTTTGCTCAAACCTCAAAAGAAAGAGATGCCCTTTGGAAATTGAGAAGAAGGGTGGGAGAAGCTGTTAAGTCTCAGAGCATTTATAAGGAAGAAGATACAGTAGTTCCCCGATCTAAATTACCGGAGCTATTGCGGGTTGTTAAATCAGTTGGAAAGGAGTTTAAATTTAAAACTGTATGTTATGGCCATGCCGGTGATGGGAATCTGCATGTAAATATTTTAAAAGGTGACATGTCGGATGAGAAATGGAATGGTGAACACCTTAAAACTGGAATTAGAAAGATTTTTGAAGCCGTAAAATCAATGGGTGGGACCATCAGTGGGGAGCATGGAATAGGTTTGGTTCAAAAAATTTATCTCGACGTAGTTTTTAATCAAATTGAAATCCAAGTTCAAAAGTCAATCAAGAATGTGTTTGACCCCCTTGGGATAATGAATCCAGGAAAGATATTCTTAGATAAAACGAATTAATTTTTTACCGGAAAAGCGACTTCATTGGTTTTTATCACTTCGTAAGGGGCATTGTAGCCAAAAACTTCTAATGAACCAATTATTATTAACTGATTGTCATCACACCAATCTTTTAATGACTTCATTGACTTTAATTTACTCTGCTCGCTCAGATTTCCACCAAAAGATAGAGTTGCAAGGGTTCTCTTTGGAAGTTTGATAAAATCAATATTCTTTTGATTAGGTTCCGGTAAGTTTTGCATACTTCGGTCTGGTGACATGAAGAATCTCACACTTGGTATAAATGTATCAGCAATCATAGCAACAGGGGCAGTCATACTCATTTTGATGTTCTCTTTATTCCCCCCGAGAATATAATTTGCCAAAGGCCGGAACCCCTCTCTTGACATAATTTCCTGCTTGCTATCAGATACTTTTACCTCAGCCCAAAGAGAGCTTTTATATTCTCGCACCTCGAAGTTGCCGTCTTTTTTGATGACTTTATAATACGGTCTGTCTAAATTTTTTGATGAAAAATAGGTAAAACCTGTAAAACATGCCACACCAAGCAAACAGATACTGAGAATCCAATTCATACTCTTACAACAAGAAACGTTATAGGATGTTTCGTTCGGGTATTAATTTCGTCTTAAATATAGCATAACATAATACAAGAGTGTAGTTACTGCAGCTACAGCTGCAACTAAATAGGTTCTTGCTGCCCATTTTAATGCATCTTCTGCCATACTATGATTTTGAGGGTTGGTTATCCCCGCACCTTTTAGCCAAACCAGGGCTCTTCTTGAAGCATCATATTCTACTGGAAGAGTGATGACTGCAAAACTTGCAATCACTGCTTGTGTCGCAATTAAAACTAATAAGATGGTATTGCCACCCATACTCAAGGAGTACATTCCAAAAAGAGATGCCATGAATACGAATTGCATGATTCGACTGGAGGCATTTACAACAGGAACCATTTTTGATCTCATTCCAAGCCAAAAGTAAGATGTTGAATGCTGAACAGCATGTCCGCATTCATGAGCAGCAATCGCTGCCGAGGCTACGCTTCTTCCTTGAAAGACTTCTGGGGATAAATTCACAGTCTTATTTAAGGGATTGTAATGGTCCGTCAATTTACCAGGGACTGATACAACACTCACCGAACTGAGACCATAATAACCCAACATGGATTTTGCAACTTCCTCACCGGACATTCCGTTATGAAGCAATTCTTGGCTATATTTTTTAAAACGAGACTTGAGGCGATTTTGGACGTAAAACCCTAAAGCCATAAATGTTATAAGCAGTATAATAAACATGTTCTATATTTTTTTTTGATATTGTGTGGATAAGTACAAATTCAATGCCGTAATTAATAACCTGTCAAAATGTAGCTTTGAACTATGACAAAATTGGTTAAGCCGCTCATTTTAGTGACAAATGATGATGGAATCACATCTCCCGGAATTAGAATGCTTATTAAGCAAATGAATATTTTAGGAGATGTCGTTGTCGTCGCTCCAAATTCTCCCCAAAGTGGAAAAAGTCATGCAATCTCAATTAGTGAACCTCTGCGATGCGACCCAATAGATATTGATACAGGACCGCAAATTGAGTATTCATGTAGCGGTACACCTGCGGACTGCATAAAACTTGCGATTCACGAGATTTTAGATAGAAGACCCGATATAATTGTTTCTGGTGTAAACCATGGAAGTAATGCCTCTGTAAATGTTATATATAGTGGAACTATGGCAGCAGCAATTGAGGGCGCGATGCAAGGGATTCCATCAATTGGCTTTTCAATATTAGACTATGACTGGAATACTGATTTTTCGTTTGCTGAAAAATATGTTTCTGAAATCACCTCTAAAGTTATTCATCAAGGTTTACCAAATGGCGTATGTTTAAATGTAAATATTCCAAAGGCCAAAAATAAAGACTACAAGGGGGTTAGAGTTTGTCATCAAACAATTGGAAAGTGGGAAGAAGATTTTGACAAGCGAAAAGATCCTTTTGATAAAGATTATTATTGGATGTCTGGTGAGTTTAAAAATCAAGATGATTCAAAGAATTGTGATATTCGGACTTTAGAAAATGACTTCATATCCATAGTTCCGATTCAATTCGATTTAACTTCTCACGATTCAATCGAGTTTTTAGGCGAATATTTTAATAAATGAATATTAATAACAGATCTCTTCTTGAGGGTTTAATGGGATTTGTGATCTCTACGGGAACACCTTTATTCATTTGGACGATATTATTAGCAACATACCCGGAATTGCCCTCAGTAAAAAATATTGATACGGATTTATGGTCTTATTTACTCTTTAGGGTCATTTTATTCTCTGTTTTGTTAGTTTTTTCTTTCATCGTAATCTCTGCCCTATTAAAAAGATACCTGATGGTGAAGGTTATGATATTAGTATCATCAATTTATCTTATTCTCTATATTTATTTTCGTTGGGAATGGCTTTGAAATTAAAAAAAAGAATATTTGTTCTAGCAGGGGAGTCTTCGGGGGATTTTCTAGGTTCAGAATTGATTAGAGCAATAAAATTGAAATGGCCCGATGCTGATTTTACTTTTTGGGGAGGGAAGGAGATGTCTTCCGCACTAGGGGATCAGATGCCCCAGGTAAATCTAAATGAACTTTCAGTGATGGGATTTCTTGAAGTCATTAAGCATATTCCGAGAATAATGCGTCAGGAGAAATTTTTGAGAAATTTTTTACTTGATTGGAACCCAAATATTGTGATTTGCATTGACTACCAAACATTCAATGCTCGCCTGGCTAGGTGGATTTCAAAAATAGGCCTTCGAAAAAGTGGTTGTAAGGTATTTCAAATTGTAAGCCCTCAGTTTTGGGCATGGAGATATCGAAGGGTTTATGATTTAAAAAAACATTTTGACGCTGTATTTCCACTATTGCCATTTGAATCAGAATTACTAGAATTAGCAGGGGTCAATGCTCCATATTTCGGCCACCCTGTCGTAAATCGAATAAAAAATATCACCCTCGCTGACTCTGGTTGGCTTGCATTACTTCCTGGTAGTAGGCTTCAGGAGATATCCAGACATGTGCCTATATTTTTAAATTCAGCAAGAAAAATAGGACGACCTTTTAAATGGGTTAAACCACAAAGTATTCAAATGACCAAGTACCTTGAGCTTCTTAAAATATATTCCGGAGAAGATTTCCAATCAAGTGAAATCGTGGAAGGGTTAAATCAAATTGAGGGAGCGTCTTTAGCGATTGTAGCATCTGGAACAGCAACCTTAGAAATGGCTTTAATGGGTATTCCACAGGTTGTTGCATACAAGACTTCATGGATATCATACTTCATCGCAAAGTCATTGATACGCGTAAAATTTATCTCATTAGTAAACTTGATTTTGAAAAAAAATGCAGTTAGTGAGCTTATTCAACACCATTGCAAACCCAAGTATTTAAGTCTGGAATTAACTAAACTGATTGATAATCCACTGTCTCAGGATGATATTTGCATGGATTTGAAATCAAAACTGGATATTGGAATGAATCCAATGGATATGATTGCTAAGTATATTACCAAGGATGCCTAGACTGATATTTTTATTTTGTTTTCTCTTTTGTGCTAGTATTTCATCTTACTCTTCGGTCACTATTCCACCAAATATCAGAGTACATTTATTTTCAGATCGAACGATACAGGAGATAAAAATTCAAGGAGTTGGCTTGGAGTTAGAAGTCTATAAATCGGGAAAAGTAGAAAAGATAAATCTGGATAAATTTAATGTTATCGTAGAAAAAAATAAGTTAGCTAATCAATCCAGGATAATCATTAATTCTGAAGAAATTGACCGTTCTTTAAATTTTGGTATCGATTCAATTATAGTTTCTTCGCAAGGTGTTATTCGAGTTCAAACTATCGGTGGAGTCTCAAGAAATATATTTGGCTCTTTACGGCTATTAAGGTATGAGAGTGATTTATTGCCTGTTGCATTGTTGTCTATGGATTCATATTTAATTGGCGTTATTGATGCGGAGCTAGGGAGATTAGATCACATAGAACTCTGGAAAGCTCAGGCCATACTCTCACGAACATGGGCCATGAGAAATTACAGAAAATTTTCAAAAGAAGGTTTTCCTTTTGGGCTCACGGATGATGTTAGATCTCAAGCATTTCATGGGTGGCCTATGAATTCAAATAGATTGCTTAAGCTCAAGTCTGCTGTTAAAAAAACATCGAAAAAATATGTTGCTGATGCCAATAAAAAGCCGATTGAAGCCTTATTTCATGCAAATTCAGGTGGTCAAACAATACCTTGCGGGTGGTATTTCAATAGTCGGTCTTCATTAGTGGCAGTAGAGGATTCTTTTAGTTTAAATGCTCCACAAACTTTTTGGGAAAAAAGAATCGATAAAAAACAATGGTTAGCTTTTGGTTTCAGGATTTTTGATAAAGATTCTTTGGATCCTGAATTTTCTAAATTCATACTTTCATTCCAGCAGCCTGAAAGATTGGAGTCAGTGGTTTTTGGAGGAGTGAAAAAGAGGCTTCGAATATTTAGGGAGAGGTTTTCATTACGTTCAACATGGTTTAGTGTTGTCGATAGCGATGATACATACGTAACTCTTAAGGGTAGAGGTTATGGTCATGGTATAGGAATGTCACAGGAGGGAGCTTTAAAGATGGCTCAAAGCGGATATTTTGCAGATCAGATTATAAAATTTTACTACCCAAATTCATTCTTAGAAAAATACGAATGATGAAATTATCTTTGATTCAGGGTTTCTGATATCAAACGAACCTGTTTTGCTTCTTTGGGATCATGAACGCGAAGGATTTGCGCACCTTTTTGTAAGGCATAGAGATGAATTGCACTTGTTGCTGAAAGTGTCTCCTCAGGTTTGCTTCCTAGTAGTTTCCAAAGCATACTTTTTCTTGAAACACCGACATAAATAGGATGACCTAATTCTCTAAATCCATTAAGATTTGAAAGCAAACGATAGTTAGATTCTAATTCTTTACCAAAACCAAAGCCGGGATCAATCAGGACATCAAAAATCCCTTTATCTCGAAGTCTTTCCAGTGCATAGCTTAGGTCTTTAAAAACTTCAGGAAAAACATCTTCTAACCCAAGGGCTTTATCTTGCATATTCTCTGGTGTCTTTCCTTTTGGGAAGTGAGTAAGAACATATGGAGTCTTATATTTTGAGACTATATCTAGAATTTTTGGGTCTATTGTTCCTCCGGAGATATCATTAATTATTGAAGCTCCTGATTCAATAGCCATTTCCGCAATCTTTGATCTGAAAGTATCTATGGAAATGGGAATTTCTGGAAACTCTTTTGCGACTCGAGTTAGGCCTGATTCAAGTCTATTCCACTCTTCGTTAATATCCGGTATTTTGGAGCCGGGTTTGGTACTACAGCCTCCGATGTCTAACCAGTCTGATCCATCGCGGATGAGACTTTCTGCTCGATTCAAGATCTCTTTATCATTTGAAATACTTCCCGTATAAAAAGAATCTGGAGTTAAATTGATAACTCCAACAATAACAGGTTTCTTGGCATGCCAAAGTTGGCCTGAAATATTTAAAAAAAATGGACGGAATGCATTATCTTTCACAACCCTAAAGGTAGTCATGAAAAACACCAGAAAAGAGTATTCCGCAGTAATGGAATTGTGCCGCAATTTGTTTCAAAAAAAAGGCCAGGATTATGGTACTGCATGGAGAATTTTGCGTTTGACATCTTTAACTGATCAAATTTTTATAAAAGCGAATCGCTTGAGGTCAATACAACTCTCTGGAGTCCAGAAGATTGAGGACCCAATGGAAGGGGAATTTATCGGAATCATAAATTACTCTATAATGGCACTAATTCAAATTGAAAAAGGTGTCGTTAACGAGCCAGATATTGATACTGAAGAGGCTTTGACCCTCTATAATAGGCATTCATCAGAAATCTTTTCTTTGATGGAAAATAAAAACCATGATTACGGCGAGGCGTGGCGGGACATGCGAATAGCGTCCTTAACTGATTTGATACTTCAAAAGGTTTTAAGAGTCAAGCAGATTGAAAACAATAATGGGGAAACTTTGGTTAGTGAAGGTATTGATGCTAATTACATGGATATGGTTAATTATGCAGTTTTTGCTTTGATTCACCTTTCGAAAAAAGATTAAATATGAAGTTTATTATCGTTAATATCTCACGATTCCTAGTGGGGCTATTATTTGTCTTTAGCGGAGTCATCAAGATGAATGATCCTGTTGGCTTTAGTTTTAAGTTAGAGGAGTACTTTGGAGAAGATGTATTAAACTTACCTTTTTTACAGCCCTTTGCGTTGGGTTTTGCAGTCTTTATCGTGATTTATGAGGTGACATTAGGGGTTACTTTGATTCTGGGTATTTGGAAAAGAATCACATTAATTAGTCTTGCAGGGATGATGGGTTTTTTCACCTTTTTAACTTTTTACAGTGCATACTATGAGAAAGTAACTGACTGTGGCTGTTTTGGAGATGCAATACCTCTTGAGCCTTGGGAAAGCTTTGGAAAAGACGTTATCCTCAGTGTTCTAATTGCAATATTAGTTTTTGGTAGGAATCATATCCAGCCATTCCTTTCTGCGCGTCTGAATCGATTGCTGTTAAGTATAGGTATCTTTGTAAGTGTTGGCTTTTCATACCATGTATTACAGCATTTACCAGTTTGGGATTTTCGCGCCTTTAAACCTGGCACAAATGTCTCAGACGCCTTAAAATCAGCGGAAGATTTGGGTCTAGATCCACCTGTCTATGAAACATTCTATACAATGCTTGGTAGCGACGGAGAATCTTTCGAAATTTCAGGAACAGAATACATAAATCAGAAGTTATGGGAAAAACCATATACCATAGATCCAGATGGGACTTTTTCGAAAAAAATTAAAGACGGGTATGAACCGCCGATACATGACTTTACAATTAATATAAACGGGATGGATCTCACACAGGATTATATTTCAGGTAATGTTATTTGGCTGGTTGCTTATGATTTTGAAAAGTCAAATTATTCTGAATTAGTAAGGCTTACCAAAGAATTAAGTGAATACGCTCAAAATACTGGTTTTAAAGTAGTTGGGATGACAGCTTCATCAGATGAAAACATATCAAAGTTGGTAGATGAAACGTCTTGTTTATTTCCATGGGCGACGATGGATGGAACTGCGTTAAAAACTATTAATCGTTCGAATCCAGGAATTACAATTCTTGAAAATGGGGTAATATCAAAGCATCAACATTTCAATGATGCATTTTTTAACCTTGATTGAAATGATAAAGCGAATCTAAAATGAAAATTGAGGGGGCAAAAATCATACAACCATTAATTGTTTTCCTCGGAGTAGCTTCATTAGTTTTTTTTCTATTCCATGCAGTCTCGGGAGATCCTGCCAGAATGATGTTGGGTCAGGTAGACGATCCAATTGCTTTAGAGGCGATCCGTATTGAATACGGATTAGATAAGCCTTTATTTACGCAGTATTGGAATTATTTAAAAGGGTTGTCACCCTTGGGATTCAGAGAAGATTTGTCTTGGGGACTTCGTTGGCCTGATCTCAAGACATCATACCAAAACAAAGGCCTTGCCGTTACTTCAATGTTAGCCAATACCTTACCCAATACCGCTCTTTTAGCATTTTTTTCAATGGGATTCGCAGTTTTAATAGGATTACCTGTAGGTCTTTACGCAGCTTTAAAATCCGGAACATGGATTGATCGTTTTGTTGTCTTGTTATCTTCAACTGGTATGGCATTACCGAGTTTTTTTAGCGCGGTACTAATAGGCTGGGTTTTTGGTTATTTGTTAGGCCCTCTAACAGGATTGCCAATGACCGGTAATTTGGTGGAATTAGATGACTTTGGGGAGTTTGAAAAATATAACTGGCATCACATTATCTTACCGACATTTACACTAGGAATTAGACCCCTTGGTGTTATTGCTCAAATGATGAGATCTTCAGCTCTAGAGGTTTTGTCAAGAGATTATATTCGAACGGCATATTCAAAAGGATTAGATGAAAGCCAGGTACTTCGTAAACACGTTTTAAAGAATTCTTTGAACCCTTTAATCACAGCGACTTCTGGATGGTTAGCTGGACTTTTTTCCGGAGCTGTTTTTGTGGAATCTGTTTTTGGTTGGAACGGTACAGGGAAAATGATGGTTGATGCCTTGGAGTCTCGAGATTTTCCTGTAGTAATGGGTTGCGTTTTATCGCTATCTCTCGTATTTGTTATCATCCAGTGGTTTGTGGAACTATCTTATAAATGGATTGACCCCCGTTTATCGAATAATTAATGGTGAAAATATTCAAAAGGAATATTTAACAATAGAAATAAAGTAATTAAAATGAAAAAAGACGGAATGAAAATATTGGCTGGAAATTGGAAAATGAATACCACGCCAGAGGAGGGAATTGCCCTTCTGGAGGGGTTGAGCAATTCTCTAACGAAAGATACTGTTGGAGAGGTAAAGGTGGTTATTGCTCCTCCTACAATTCATTTAATACCCATGGTAGAAAAATTATGGGAGAATTCAGAAATCGCAATTGCAGCTCAAAATTGTCATTATGAAGATTCTGGCGCCTTTACAGGTGAAATTTCTGCAAAAATGCTTTTGCATTCCGAGGTTGATGCTGTGATTCTTGGTCATTCTGAAAGACGTGAATACTATAATGAGACAGATGAATTGGTGGCTTTAAAAGTTAAAGCAGCATTAAAAAATCATTTAATTCCAATCGTTTGTGTTGGGGAAAATCTAAAACAAAGAAAAGCTGGTACTTTTTTGGATAATACATGGTCTCAATTAAATATTGCTTTATCAGGTCTTTCATCTGAAGAACTGAATGATATTGTTGTCGCTTATGAACCTATCTGGGCAATCGGAACTGGTGAGGTGGCTACGCCTGAACAGGCTCAAGAGATGCATTGCTTTCTTCGAAAAATGTTAAGTGAAAAATTTGGAAACTCGGACTTACCCATTATTTACGGTGGTTCATGCAAGCCATCCAACGCTGATGAAATTTTTGCTCAACCGGATGTAAATGGAGGTTTAATAGGTGGTGCTTCTTTGAATGCTGATGATTTTACAAGCTTAGTAAAAAAATTAAATAATTCTTGATGAATTATATTCAAATTACCGTTTCATCGCAAAATCCGAATATTTCTGATCTTGTGATTGCGGACTTGAGTCAAATTCCTGTTGAATCCATCGAGGTAATAGGTGACAATGTTCATGCATATATGACTAAAGATATATTTGATAGTATTGGTTCTATTGCTTTTCCAATTGCTTCAAGGGCCGGTTCATTAACCGTGAAAACAAAAGAAATTCAACATCAAAATTGGAATGAGTTATGGGAATCAAACTTTTCTCCTGTTTTCATCGGCACAAGTGTTCTAATAAAGGCACCGTTTCATGTTGATCTGGATACAAAAAAAATTGATTTTGTAATTGAAATTAATCCGAAAATGGCCTTCGGAACTGGACATCACCCGACAACTCGCCTTATGATTCAGGGGTTGTTGAAGTACGATCTTTTTGAAAAAAATGTATTAGACATGGGCTGTGGTACCGGGATTTTATCAGTTTTAGCATCTAAAATGGGAGCAAAACAGACCTTCGGTGTAGAAATAGACATTCATGCGGCAAGCAATGCACAAGAAATAGTTGAGAATAATAACGTATCCAGCAATGTGAAAATTTTTCCAGGTGGAACCGAGTGTATTATGCCTAGGGGTAGTGCATTTGGCCGTTATGATTTTATTCTCGCTAATATTAATAGGAACGTTTTATTAAAGGATTTGAAGTATTACGCAAGTAATTCATTAGAGGGAACAAAGTTGTTTTTGAGTGGATTTTATCAAAATGATGTTAAACAGATTGCAAAACGTGCAAAAGATTGTGGATATTTTTTGTTAGACCAGTCATCAAATGAGGCGTGGATTCACCTTACTTTGGAGTATCGAGGAAAAGAATAAATATCTGATTAGTAATATGTTTTGGCAGTGGCTTAAATGTGGTTTAATAGTCCTTTTCATAGGAGTCTTTAACCAAAATTTGCTCGCTCAATCATCAAAATCATTTCTTGTCGACGACGTTGAGTTTAAGAAATTATTTGATAAGCATTTGTCTTTTTTAGTCGGGAAAAAAAACTGGGAAAAACAGCGCCTTCTTTTCTGGGAGCTTTTTGATGACAATTTTTGGGAGGTAGAACCGAACCAAAAAGACATATTTAAGAAGGTTTCTGACAAAATGAGGATCCGACGAGTTGTAAATCCTATTTCATGGATTGAACTTGTCGATTTATTCACTGAATGGTCAATTATATCGTCCAATTATCCAGACAAAATATCCAATCGTTTTTGGAATGAAATGTATGTGAATTTTCAAAGGTCTTCAAGAAAGGATATTGAGAGCTTTTTGCATACGTTCTCCGGCTTAAGTGGAAGTACAATGTCTATTTCTATTCGACTTTTTGACGATGGTCAGATATCCTGGTGGCTAATGGATGGAATTATGAATGTCTCAGATTATGATTCCATAAACCTAAATACGAAAACCTTATATAGCATTGAGGGAGGAAGATTAATAGGTCGTTATAAAAATGATTCCATAGAAGTAAATGATGTTTTTGGAATTTACGATCCATTTACGAAAAAAATCGACTGCCAAAAGGGTCAAGTTGAGTGGTTAAGAGCGGGCTTTGCTCCAGGGGAGCTATTTGCTGATCTAGGCCATTGGAGTGCTGATCTGAATAACCCGGGTTTTTCGGTAGATACTGTGGAGCTTCACAGCGCGTATTATATAACAGAACCGCTTTATGGAGTTTTTGAGGATAGAATGACGGCTCGAAATAAATCAGAAAATTCTATTTTCCCGAGATTTGAGGCATTTAGCGCTGATCTCGAGATTCCAAACTTTTTTGAAAATGTAGATTACAGGGGTGGTTTTTCAATAATTGGTCAGAGATTTTTTGCTTCAGGTAAAAAAGATAAAAAGGCGCATTTTAAATTTTGGTACGACAGTCTTCTGGTTCTTGATCTGAAAGCTGAGAGGTTTATAATCAAATCAGATGAGTTGTTATCTAATGAGTCGGAAGTTTGTTTTAAGTTAGACAGAGATTCTCTATACCATATTAAAAGTGATATATCCTATCAGCCAGGGGAAAGGATTTTAAGGATAGATAGACCAAATAAAGGAATGTCAATGACACCATTTGTAGATAGCTATCATAACCTAATTCTTGATATAGACCGAATTCGCTGGAATATTTCGGAGCCTACTTTTACCCTGGGTGGAATTAACATGGGCAACGGATCTCCATTACTAATGGAGTCTGATCAATATTTCCGGAACTCAAGATATTCAGCTCTTCAGGGACTTGCGCTGGAAAACCCACTAGTAAAAATTGATGATGTGGGTAAGAGTTATGAATACCAAACAATAGGAGTTTATCAAATGGCTGTTGGTCTAGGCATGCCGCTGGAGTCATGTGAGAGGTTTATGATGGAGCTGGCTATTGAAGGATTTGTAAGATATAGTCTGGATAAGAGAGAAGTAGAGGTTCTGCCCAAAACCAATGAGTATATTCTAAATCATTCAAATCGAAGAGATTATGATGTAATTAAATTTTTAAGTAGCGTCGAGAAGGGAATGAATGCAGAAATTAATTTAATTGATTTTGATATGGAGGTTTTTGGAGTCAACACAATTGCATTATCAGATTCTCAAAAAGTGGCTTTATTTCCATATTCGAACAAAGTACTGATCCATGAAAACCTAAACTTCGATTTTGATGGAAGGGTAGAGGCAGGAAGATTCACATTTTACAGTCGTGAAAATAAATTCAACTATGAATCTTTCCGCTTTAAGATGCCTTTCATCGACTCTATGAGATTCTCTGTGCCCAGCTTTACGCGACTAGAAGATGGATCTAGACCTCTAGTTCGTGTGAGGAATATAATTGAAAATATTTCCGGTGAGTTACAGATTGATTACCCGTCAAATAAGTCAAGTTATCAAAGCTATCCCGAATATCCCATTTTTAAGTCTGAAAAATCTGCAAAAATATTTTATGATATCGTTTATAACGGCGTTTATCAAAGAGATGAATTTTATGTAGATATAGATCCATTTGAGATAGACTCATTGGATAATACTACAACTGAAGGGTTGGTATTTAAAGGTACTTTTAAGAGTTCAGAAATCTTTGAAAAAAGACGTCAAGATATCAGAGTTCAAGATGATTATTCTTTCGGTTTCACCCAAGAAACTGGTCAAATGGGTTGGCCTTTATATCAAGACAAAGGAATGGCTGTAGGTCAAGTGAAACTATCGATTGCCGGATTAAGGTTAAATGGTTCTGTAGTTTTTAATAATGCAACTGGTACAAGTTCAAAGTTTAATCTTTTCCCGGATACCGTGAAAGGTATTGGTCAATTTAAACTTAACGAAATGGATGATGTCGCAAGAGGCGCAGGGCATCCTGGAGTATATGGAAGTGTTGCTAAAATGCTGTGGAATCCAAGCTTAAATACTTGGTGGTCGACCAACAAGAATTATGAGTTTGAGATTGATTATGATCGATTAATGACAGGTGACGGAGAATTGACATATACGCCCGGCTTTTTAAATATTGAGGGAGGGTTGGCCTTTAATAATGCAGAGCTTGATGGAGAACTAATAAGGCTTTACTCCAAATGGATACAAAGCCCAAGCGCTGATTTTCGGGTTCGAGAATCAGAAAATAGCCAGTGGGGTTTTGAGATGAATGATGCTATATCGATGGTTGACTTTGATTTGAACAAAGGAGTTTTTGAATTACAAAGTGGAGATAATACATTGTTTTTCCCGCGCAATAAGTACAAAGCGAATATGAACAAAGCAGAATGGGATATTCTTCAAAAATA
>CENP01043026.1_pt1 | contig 15604 bp, 15 predicted proteins | sample 361281 | NCBI WGS metagenome assembly CENP01 (sample SAMEA2591122, study PRJEB7988) | marine metagenome | biome: marine biome (ENVO:00000447); feature: deep chlorophyll maximum layer (ENVO:xxxxxxxx); material: saline water (ENVO:00002010), including plankton (ENVO:xxxxxxxx) | depth 70 m
GACGACATCGCCTTTCTCATCAATTCCAGTTGAGTTTAATAGAATTTTTTCTGTTTGGTTTTCTTCAGAAAGTGAATTAAAAACTTTTCTAACGTCATTAAACTGAGTACATTCAAATTTTATTCTCCCTACTGCTTTTTTATAAAATCTGGATGAATTAGAAATAACTAGCATTGATACTTTAATTTTTCTATTATTTACTTCATGAATAATAGGTATTCCGGTTGACAATTCAGCAGCCATGCCTTGAACGGCCCAAAACATGGATTTAAAAGGGTTTTGATTAAACCATTTAAGTTTCACATCAACAATACATTTATCTTCTTCAACAGATCTAACACGAACACCTGAAAACCATGCGGATGGTAATTTAGTTAATAGAAATAAATTATACTTAAACATTTTTAGTGTCCAATGGTCGCTAAGTATCTTTCTGCATCTAATGCTGCCATACAGCCTGTTCCTGCAGCAGTCACAGCTTGTCTATATTCTTTATCTTGAACATCTCCTGAAGCAAAAACACCTGGATAGTTAGTTTTTGTTGACTTACCTTCAGTTAAAATATAACCTGTATCATCCATTTGTAATTGACCCTTGAAAATATCAGTATTGGGTTTGTGACCAATAGCAACAAAAAAGCCTGTAATGCTAATTTCTTCGATTTCATTTGTTTTATTATTGATAATCTTTAATCCCTCAACTACATTATCACCTAAAACTTCTTTGACCTCATAGTTATACTTTAATTCAATATTATCTCTCGAGTTAACCCTGTGCTGCATAGCTTTTGAGGCTCTCATGTGATCTTTTCTAACTAACATTATTACTTTTGAGCAAATATTGGATAAATACGTAGCTTCTTCAGCAGCTGTATCTCCACCACCAACAATTGCAACTTTTTGGTTTTTATAGAAAAATCCATCACAAACAGCGCATGCTGATACTCCCCCTCCAATTAATCTTTGTTCACTTTCAAGTCCTAAATATTTAGCACTTGCACCAGTTGAAATGATAACAGTTTTAGCATGAATTATCTTTTCATTATTGATAACAATTTCGTGATATCCTTCAGATTCTTTTGTGAAGTTGACTTTAGTTACGTCGCCAATCCTAACATCCGTTCCAAATCTCTCAGCTTGCTGTTTTAGTTCATTCATCATCTTTGGACCATCAATTCCATTTGGATAACCCGGAAAATTATCAACTTCTGTTGTCGTAGTTAATTGACCTCCTGGCTCCATACCCGTGTAAACAACAGGTTTTAAATCTGCTCTAGAAGCATAAATCGCAGCAGTGTAACCAGCAGGACCTGATCCTATTATTAAAGTTTTTATTTTTTCAATTGACATATATTCAAAATTAAAATAAAAAAGATTTTAATTTATCATTTTACATAATAATAATCTCATATTGTTAACAATCATATTTTTTATTTTTTGTTATCATAAAGTGTTTTATATTTGGATTCAATTTTCGGGGTGTAGCGTAGCCCGGTTATCGCGCCGCGTTTGGGACGCGGAGGTCGCAGGTTCGAATCCTGCCACCCCGACATCAACAATTTCCAATTAATTATCAGTTAATTGGAATTTTTACTTAAGATAACTTTTTTTTAAAAAACTTAAAATTTCATTTTGTAAGATTTGATAGCCTTTCAGGTTTAAGTGAAGACCATCTTGAAGAAAATATTTTTTACATAATTTATTGTTTTCAAAAAATTTTTCAAAGAACTCAATTTGAATAAATTTCTTGTTTATTCTACTCTCTTGGCTCATTTTTTTATTTATTTTTTTTAATATTGGAATTTTTGATAATCTTTCAAATGAAGGTTTAATAGATAAATTGATAATTTTAGTATTGGGGTAATTGGAATAAATTTCATCAATAAAATTTAATTGTTTAGAAACTATCATTTCATAAGAATCAAATCTAGTTAAATCATTTCCACCCATGTAAAGAACAATAACAGATGGATTCAAATTCTTAAAAATTACTTTAAAATTTTTTGATAGTGAGCTTATTAGTGCTCCACCAAAACCAAAATTAAGAACATTAAAACCTGGAAAATCTTTTTTTAAATTAACCCATAAACGTATTGTTGAACTTCCATAAAATATTATCTGATTTTCTGTTTTCATTAAATTTTTTGATTTTATCAATAGTTTTTTAATTTCACTTTTAAAGTTTAAATCTTCTACAAATAAATCATTTACCCAAGATTTGTATTTTTTATTAAAATCTTTGACGAATGAATTGATTTTAATATCGTTTGGACTGTAAATCCCGTAATCACTCATTTTAAAAGGTTGTTTGATCTCACACTTAAAGTTTCCATTAGAGATTAAATTTTCAAAATTTACATTTATAATAGGAACTATTTTGGGTTGTGGTTTAATCATCGCTGCTAGCTTAAAAACACCCAACTTAAAATCTCCAGGTGAATTTTTAGTGTCTAAGGAAAACCCCTCTGGACTTACTATTATACCCTCTCCGTTTTCTAATGATTTTTTTGATTCATCATAAAATTTTCTATTAAACTTTTTAATTTGTTTATAATTAGTATCAGCCGGGATGAAGTTTTGAGCAAAAACCCTTATATAATTGAATTTTGAATAATAATCTTGATGACTTTTTTCATGGGGCAGTGAACATCTAACAACCCTGTTCCCAGGTATATTATAATACTTGTACAAAATTTTACTACTTATAAAGTGGCTATCCAACGTGATTTGAAAATCTTTAGCTATTGTATAAAATTTATGATTATTCAAGTGATTATAAATGAAAATTGAATTACTTTCATATGGGAGATATTCAGAACCTTTAAATATTATGTCTTCATTTGAAAAAATTTCCAAAAATTTGGAGGCACAAAAAAATCTAATTTTCTTGAAATCTAATTTTTTTTTATTGAGTGAGATGTCATTAAAAAGTATAGATAAGCTTCGCTTTAAATGTTCATCTTTATTTTGAGCAATCATTTATTTAGTAGATATTCAAAAAGTTTTAAGAGTTCATTTGGGTTTTTTACAAAGTATTCTGCTGAACTGCTTTTTTTTCCAACTTTAATAGAAATGGAATCATTGGGTAAAGCTTTAAACATATTTTCATCAGTAATGTCATCACCTGCACATAAAATAAAATCAAACTTATTATTATTAATTATGCTATTAATAATAGTTCCTTTGTTGACATCTGCATTTGTAACCTCAATTGCTTTATTTCCATCTAACATTGTTAGATTTTCAGAAAGCATACTTTTTATTACTGTTTTTAACTCAACTACTCTAATATTTGCGAGTTCAGGATCTGTTTTTCTATAATGCCAAACTAAACAATTGTTTTTTTCTTCAACAAAAGTACCAGGTGTTCTGTCAGAAAAATCCTGAAAAATAGGCACAAAATTTTGTTTCCATTTGTTATCTGAACTATAATTTTGTTTCCATTTAGACTTTGGTGGTTTAATGTAATGTCCATGTTCTGCTACTAAACCAAGTGATGAAATATTGAGGTTTTTATCCAAAAAATATTTATCTCTTCCACTAACTATATAAATTTTATTTTTTTTATCATTTGTTAATTTATTAAGAATACTAATTACATCTTTGGTAGGTATTGCAACTTCAGGTTTGTGATGGAAATTAACTAAAGTTCCGTCATAATCTAAAAGAAAAGCTCTGTTCTTAGATTTGTTAAATTTTTTACTTAAAATTTCGATTGTTGATTTATCAATTTTTTTTAATGATTTTTCATTTTCATCTTTAGATTTAGTTTTAAGAGCTTCAAAGAATGCATTTGCCCAATACTCAACATTGTATCTACTTAATCTTTTTTGCATTGTTGTATTTCTTCGGATTTGTTCTTCTAAACTCATATTTAAGGCTTTATAAATACTATCTGCCATGGAATTCAAATCAAAAGGATTTATTGTTACTGAATCATAAAGCTCCTTTGATGCACCCGCCATTTCACTTAAAATCAAAACGCCTTTTTTATCTACCCTTGTAGCAACAAATTCTTTAGCAACCAGATTCATACCATCTCTCACTGGTGTTATCATTGCTATGTCAGAGGACATATATAAATCAATCAAATCATCAAATTTCATTTCCCTATAATAATACCACACAGGTGTCCAATTTACCGTAGCGTAATTACCATTAATTCTACCTACCAATTCATCAGTTTCTTTCTTTAAACGTTTGTACTCAGGGACATCTGACCTGGAAGGAACAGTTAACATTAATAATCTTACTTTTTCTAGATATTGTGGGTATTTATTTAGAAAAATCTCAAATGACTTTAGTCTATTAATTACACCTTTCGTGTAATCAAGCCTATCAATGGATAAAATAAATTTACTATCCTCAGTATTTTTTTTATGTAGTTCTAGTTGTTTTTTAAGCTCTGTTTTTTCTGATTTTATCCGTTTTTGATGAGCTTTTGCAGCATTAAAAAACTTTTTAAAATCGATTCCCATTGGAAATGTATTTACAATAATTTCTCTAGAGCCCAAAATAACTTTGTTGAACAATACATCATACATAAGTATTCTTTTTACTGAACTTAAGAAGTGCCTTTGATAATCAAAAGTGTGAAAACCAATCAAATCAGAACCAAGCATACCTTCCAAAAGCTCAATTCTCCAAGGAAAAATTCTAAAAATTTCAAATGAGGGAAATGGTATATGTAGAAAGAAACCTATTGTTACATCAGGTCGTATTTCCTTGATCATTTTGGGTAACAGCAAAAGTTGATAATCATGAATCCAAACCGTTCCGCCTTGATCAATTTTACTTACAATGTGATCACAAAATTTCTCATTAATCTTTTTATATGCATCCCACATGTTACTTTCAAAAATTGAAAATTCAATAAAGTAATGAAAAAGAGGCCACAAACATTTGTTGGACATTCCAAAATAAAAGTCATTGATTTCCTCACTATTAAGTCTAATTTGACTCAACTTTAATTTTTTTAAATTTTGATTAATATAATTATTCTCTTCATCGTTGATAGTTTCAGAAGATAGTCCAGTCCAACCAACCCACAATGATCTGTTATTCTTGTGAATCGAACTTAATCCCGTTGCTAAACCACCTGTTGATGGTTTAAAATCAAATGAACCGTTTATCTTAGTAATTTTAATTGGTAATCTATTCGAAACAATTATATTTTTAAACATTTACTTTGAGTCTAATTTTAAATTAAAGTTTAAAGCTGTGTCAATTAATGCTAAGTGAGAGTATGCTTGAGGGAAATTCCCTAACATCCTTTTAGATTTAAAGTCAATATCTTCACTAAATAAATTTAAATGGTTGCTAAATTTCAATAAATTATCAAACAATTTTATTGCCTTTTTTTCTTCACCAATTTTAAAAAGACTATCAATCAACCAAAAGGAACAAACAGTAAATGAAGAGGTGGGTAAACCAAAATCATCAACGTTTTTATACCTGTACATAAGACCGTCTTTCAAAAGGTCTTTTTCGATTGCTTTAACAGTTTTGATGTATTTTTCATTTTTTGAGTCTAGAAAGCCATATGGCTCCATTAATAAAACTGAGGCATCTAAATGCTCTGAATTATATGACTGAGTGAATGCTTCTTTCTTCTCATTCCAAGCATTTTTTATAATGTCCTCAAAAATTTCTTTTCTAAGGGGTTCCCATTTTTGAGCAGAAATGCCATTTTGTATTAACTTCGAGACTTTAATTGCCCGGTCTATTGCAACCCAACACAAGACTTTTGAAAATGTAAAATGCCTATCCTCATTTCTATATTCCCAGATACCTTTGTCAGGTAATTTCCAATTGTTAGCAACAACCCAAACTATTGATTTGACTATTGACCAAAGCTCTTGGTGTTTATCATCATCATCGAATTTAATTATTTGAAAATGAATTGCATCCATCAATATCCCATACATATCATTTTGTTTTTGAATATAAGCTGCATTACCAATTCGTACAGGTTTTGAGCCCATGTAGCCTTTCAAATAATCTAATGTTTTTTCTTTCAAATTTTTCTCACCATTAATTCCATACATTATTTGAAGTTTTTCATTTTTTTCAGGTATTAGATTTAAAATATATTTAATGTAATCCTTAACTATTTTTTTGTGACCTAGTTTTGCAACAACTTTGATAACCATAGATGAATCCCTTATCCAACAAAAACGATAATCCCAATTTCTAACCTCACCTATGGTTTCTGGAATTGATGTGGTAGCAGCAGCTAGAACCGCACCAGTTTTTTCATATGTCAATAACTTAAGTGTTATAGCACTTCTAATTATCTCATAATTATATAGTTTGAAAGTTGGTGTTTTAGAACACCAATTTCTCCAATAAACTTTTGTTTTATCAAACTCAAATAGAGAATCATTTATTTCAAAAGGTTTAATTTTTTCATGATAAGAAATATTTACAAAATGGTCTTTGTTAAGAATTAGCTCAGTTCCATTTAAAAATTTTTTTTTATTAAAACTTGTGTATAAATAAAGTGTATCATGATTTTCTTGATCTATTACACTAACAATAAATCTTTCTTTAATGTAATTATTAGTTATTCCATTTGAGTACTCAAGTCTTGGATCATACACAATCTTAAAACGCGGTTCTCCTTTTAAAAGCTTAAAGATTCTAATTATTTCAGGAGGTGAATAAAAAACCCCACTTTCCTTTTGATACCTAGGCATGAAATCTATAATTTCAAATTCATCATGATTATTTGAAAAGGTTGTTATTAATATGCAAGTATTTTCAGAATACTTTTGGGTAATATTATAGGTTTTGTGACATAAAATTTTAAAATGACCACCAATTTCGTCATCTAAAATATTAGCGAAAACAGATGGAGAATCGAAATTTGGAAGACAGCACCAATCGATAGAAGCATCGTAGTTAATTAGTGCAGCAGATCTACAATTTCCAACTATACCATAATTAAGATTAGGTTTCTTAAAATCATACTTAGGACACATCTTTTAATGTTTGTTCAATAAAATAAACTTGTTTTCTGAGTCCTGAAGATGAAAAGCGATGATCCCTTTTGTTGTAATAGATTTCAATATTATTTTTTAGACAGTAATCTTTAGCTGTAAAATTTATATTTCTATACTCCTCACCAATTATTCTTTTATGAATATTAAAAGAAGTCAAAATATCTAACAAATCTTGTTCAGAAACGTATGGAACAATCTCATCTACATATTTGCAAGATTTTAATTGGATATATCTTTCTACAACAGATTGGACGGGTTTATTTTTTTTCGGTCTATCAATTGTTGGATCAACTTGTAATCCAGTAATTAGATAATCACATTGAGTTTTGGCCTCCTCAAGCATTTTAATATGACCCGGATGAAAAAGATCAAAACAACTAAAAGTTATCCCTATTATCATTACCTTAAACTTAATACAAAATATATACCATTATTTGTGCAGAGCAGAAATTATTGTTGAACATTGAATACTTGATAATTTTTGATAATTAATATTAATGAATATGCATTTTACTGTACCGTTATTTATTAAAAAGAAAAAAAATTAAGTTTTTTCTTTTTATGTTCTTACTTTATATTTGATAAATCGGGATGTGGCGCAGTCTGGTAGCGTACACGCATGGGGTGCGTGGGGTCGCAAGTTCAAATCTTGTCATCCCGACTTTTATATTAATTTAATTAAATGAAAAATCCAAAATTTACTTTATTATGTTTTCTTTTTTTGAATGCTTCTTGTGCACAAAAAGATAATTCAATTGTTTCACCAAGTGAAGAAAATTATGAAATCATTAATGTTTATAAAGATGTAGATATTCCATGGAGTATTGAGTTTTTAGATGAAAGCACGATCATGTATGCTGAAAAAAAAGGTGAAATCTACATTGTTAAAAACAATGAAGCAGTTAAAGTTGAAAATGTTCCTGAAGTTTATTTCAGAGGTCAAGGAGGACTTTTAGACTTAGAGTTACATCCAGATTTTAAAAATAATAACCTAATATACATGTCATACGCATCTGGTTCTAGAGAACAAGGTGGGGGTAACACTGCTATTGCTAGAGCGAAGTTTGTTAACAATAAATTAAATGACGTTGAAGTTTTATACAAGGGTGAAGAAAATTCAACAAAAGGTCAGCATTATGGATCAAGATTACAATTTGATAAAGATGGATTTCTTTTCTTCACAATTGGTGACAGAGGAAATAGAGATAAAAACCCTCAAAATTTAGATCTTGATGGTGGAAAAGTTTATAGAATACATGATGATGGATCAATTCCTGTTGATAATCCATTTGCAGGTAAAGAAAATATAAAGGAAGCTACCTATTCTTATGGTCACAGAAATCCACAAGGAATGTTTTTACATCCAAAAAGTGGTGAAATATGGACTCATGAGCATGGACCACGTGGAGGAGATGAAATTAACATTGTTGAACCTGGAAAAAATTATGGATGGCCAAAGATTACATATGGTATTAATTATAGTGGAACCACCATAACAGATGATAAAGATTTGCCTGGAATGGAACAACCTCTATACTATTGGGTACCATCAATTGGTCCAAGTGGATTTGCATTTTTGGACTCAAAGAGATATAAGAAATGGAATGGCAGTTTGTTAGTTGGATCTTTGAAGTTTCAATATTTGGAAAGACTTGTTTTAAATAAAAAAAACGAAGTTACATATAGAGAAAAAGTTGCTGATTCAATTGGTAGAGTTAGAGATGTTAAAATAAGTCCTGATGGATACATCTATATTGGAGTTGAAAATAAAGGAATATTCAAATTAGTTCCTAAAAAATGAGACTAATTGTTTTATTACTCTTTTCAACTTTTATTTTTTCTCAAGAAAAAGATGAGTCCATTCAAAGAGGAAAATTATTGTATCAAGATTTATGTTTAAGATGTCACATGCCTGATGGTAAAGGTGTTGAAGGCATCTACCCCCCACTAGCTAAATCTGACTTTTTATTTAGGCATTTAAAAGAAAGTATTTTGGCTGTTAAACAAGGTGGTATTGAAGGTGAAATCATTGTGAATGGTGTTAAATACAATACTCAGATGGAAGACATGGGGCTATATGAAGATGAAGTCGCAGATGTTCTTAATTATATCTTGAATAGTTGGGGAAATAAATATGACAAAACTATCACTGAAGAGTATATAAAAAATCTCAAATAATGATATTGATAGGAATATGTGGTGGTACAGCATCTGGAAAAACAACACTATCAAATAAAATCTCGCAATACTTAAAAAATTTTAATTATTCAGCTAATGAAATTAGTCTAGACAATTACTACAAGGACTTATCTAATATAAGTTTTGAAGAAAGATGTAATGTAAACTTTGATAGTCCTAAAAGCATTGATATTGAATTATTTTATCAACACTTATGTGCTTTAAAAAAAGGTAAAGATGTAAAGATTCCAATTTATTCTTACAAACTTCATAACAGAACAAAACAAACAAAATTAGTTACTAATAGTAGTTTTATAATTACTGAGGGTCTTTTTATATTTCTTGAGAAAAGATTAAGAAAATGCTTTGACCTAAAGATTTATTTGGATATAAATTACAAAATCAGACATAGCAGAAGGCTTCACAGAGATATTATAGAAAGAGGAAGAGATAGAAATGAAGTTGAAAATAGATTTAAAAGCATGATAGATGTAATGCACAATAAATATGTTGATAAAACAAAAGAATATGCTGATGTAATTTTAAAATCAAATGATAATTTTGAGATTATAGAACAAGTATTAAATTCTTTTTTAAATGAGTTTAAAAAGTAAAATAGCAAATTCAAAATTTCTCAATTATTTTAAAAACATTTATCTATTGTCTACAACTGTATTTTTAGTTTGGATTTTTTTATTTGATTCTAATTCGTTTTTGGTTAATATTAAATTAAATAAAGAAATAAATGAACTTGAGGAAAGAAAAAAAGAGCTTCAAAACCAAATCGATATCGATAAAAAAATCATTTCATCATTAAATAATCCAGACAGCTTAGAAAGGTATGCACGAGAAAAATTATTTATGAAAAAACAAAATGAGGATATTTATATTATTGAATTTAAAGACTAATGGGTAAAATAATTTCTATTTCAAATCAAAAAGGCGGAGTTGGAAAAACAACTACTTCTGTTAGTTTAGCTGCTGCTTTAGGTATATTGGAGAAGAAAATATTGTTGATTGATGCTGATCCACAAGGAAATGCATCATCAGGTATAGGAGTAAATTCCGAAGATTTTAAATTATCGACCTATGATCTTATTTTAAATAAATGTATTCCTAGGGATGCTATTATTAAAACCAGCAGTCCAAATCTTGATCTAATTCCAGCTAATATTGATCTTGTTGCAATAGAGATTGAGTTAGTTGATGTTGATAAAAGAGAATATATTTTTAAAGATGTTTTAAAAAGTGTTAAAAACGATTATGATTTTATAATTATAGATTGCCCTCCATCACTTGGATTAATTACTTTAAATGCACTTACAGCTTCCAATTCTGTAATAATTCCAATTCAATGTGAATATTTTGCTTTGGAAGGTCTTGGAAAATTACTTAATACCATAAAGGGTGTACAACAAGTTCATAATAAAGATTTAGAAATTGAAGGAATTCTATTAACAATGTTTGATACAAGATTAAGGCTATCCAAACAAGTTAGAGAAGATGTTAAAAAACATTTTGGAAGTATGGTTTTTCAATCAATTATACCAAGAAATGTAAGTATAGGCGAAGCCCCTAGCTATGGAGAAAGCATAATTGAATATAGTGCAACAAGTAAAGGGTCGAAAAGTTATATTAAATTTGCACAAGAAATAATTAATTTAAATTAGTTTGGCAAAAGCATACAAAAAAAGAGTTTTAGGAAGAGGTTTATCAGCCATCCTTAATGAAAATGATAATAATAGGTTTTCCGATAATCTAATAAGCGGAATTTCTAGAATATCAATAAATAACATAAAATTAAATCCTAATCAGCCAAGAACAAATTTTGATCAAAAAGCTATAGAGGAATTAGCATCATCCATTAAGGAATTAGGACTAATACAACCTATAACTGTTCAAAAAAACAATGATAATTATGAATTAATATCTGGAGAAAGAAGATTAAGAGCTTTCAAATTTTTGAATCTTAATGAAATTCCAGCTTACGTGCGTGAAGCAGATGATCAAACTTCTCTTGAAATGGCTCTTGTTGAAAATATTCAAAGAAAAGATTTAGATCCAATTGAAATAGCTATATCATACAAAAGATTAATTGAAGAATTAAAAATTTCTCATGATCAAATGAGTAAGAGAGTTGGTAAAGATAGATCAACAATAAGCAACTACATGAGATTATTAAAATTGAATCCTATAATTCAAAGTGGAATTAGAGATGAATTTATTAGTATGGGACATGGTAGAGCCTTAATTGGAATTGAAAGTCAAGAAATTCAATTATCCATATATGAAAAAATATTAAAAAATAAATTCTCCGTCAGACAAACAGAAGATTTGATTAAAAATCTTGATGGAAATAGAAATAATAAAAAATTTAAAAAAATAGACTCTGAAGTAATTAAAATTGTTGATGAAATAAATAAAAAGTTTGATTATAATTTAAAAATTAGCACCAAAGGAGGAAAAGCTCAAATATCATTTAATTTTGAAAATAAAAATGATTTAATTTCTATTCTTAATAAACTTAATGAATAAAAGATTATTAACTTTTTTTTTCTTAGCTTTTTTTATAAAGGGTTTTACTCAATCTGGTTCTTTTGACAATGAAAGCATTTTAAGACCCTCTAAAGCAGCTTTTTACTCTGCTGTCTTACCTGGTTTAGGTCAGGTTTACAATAAAAAATTATGGAAAGTGCCAATTGTATATACTGCAATTGGTATTTCAGTATATTCCTATGATTTCAATAGAAAAAAATATTTTTCATATAGAAATGCTTATAAAAGAAGAAAAGCTGGATTCAAAGATGATGAGTTTCAGGGTTTAATAATTAATGATGATCGTTTACTAGATGGACAGGATTTTCATAGAAGATTCAAAGATCTATCAATGATTTTTATGGTTGGGTTTTATTTTTTAAATATACTTGATGCCAATATTGATGCTCATTTATTAGATTATAATGTAAATGAAAACTTATCTTTAAATCCGTATTTTGAAAATGATAATCTCACAAACTCAACCTCAATTGGCGTAAAATTAAAATTAGTTTTATAATGAAAGTTGCAATTATTGGTTACGGAAAAATGGGTAAAGAAATTGAAAAAGTTTTAGTTTCTAGAGGACATCAAGTTTCGAAAGTTATAGATATTGAAAACAATAATGAAGATTTTAAAGATACAGAAATAGCAATCATTTTTTCAACACCCTCATCTGCAGTTCAAAATATTACAAAATGTTTAATAAATAATATCCCTGTAGTTTGCGGAACTACTGGTTGGCTTGATAGTTATGAGGAAATAAAATTATTGTGTAATAAAAATAATGGTACATTTTTGTTTTCACCCAACTTTAGCATAGGAGTTAATCTATTTATTAAATTAAACAAATACTTATCCGAGATAATGTCAGATTTTTCAGATTATTCTGTCAAGATGAAGGAAGTTCATCACACAAAAAAAATCGATAAACCGAGTGGAACTGCAATAAAACTAGCTGATTCAATAGTCAATAATTTATCACTAGAAGGTTGGTCTTTGAAAAAAGATAAAAGTAAACTTGAAATTAAATGTGAAAGAAAAGATGATGTAAAAGGATTGCATAATGTTATTTATGAATCTGAAATTGATTCTATTTCTATTTCTCATGATGCTAAAAACCGTAAGGGATTTGCTGTAGGGGCTGTTATCTGTGCGGAATGGATTATTTCAAAAAAAGGTTTTTTCACTATGGAAGATTTCCTTAGTGATATAAAGTTTTAATTTTATGATTATTAATATTTTTAATTTATGATTTGGAGCGAATGGTTAATTTTCTTTTTTACTGTTCAAATTATTCATGGATTAGGGACATTCAATCTATATAAAAAGGCTGGTTACAACGCTTTATATAGCTTCATTCCTATATATAATGGATTAGTTTTATTAAAATTTTTAAATAAGCCTTGGTGGTGGTTAATTTTACTATTTATTCCAATTGTAAATCTATTTATTTTTCCTGCAATATGGACTGAAATACTACGGTCATTTGGTCAATCAAAAAAAACTGATGCTCTATTAGTAATTGCAACTTTAGGATTATACATATATTCAATAAATTTTGACAAAAATTCAAAATTTATAAATGAAGAAAAATTAAAACCCAAACCTGCATTCGGAGAATTTATAAGCTCTCTTATATACGCAATTACTCTTGCGACTATAGTACACACATATTTTATTCAACCATTTATTATTCCGACTGGATCACTTGAGAAAAGTCTTTTAATTGGTGATTTTTTATTTGTTAGCAAGTATCATTACGGTGCTAGAGTTCCAAATACAGTTTTATCATTTCCAATGGTTCATGACACTATAATTGGTACTGGAATCAAATCATATTTAAATAAACCTCAACTACCCTATCTGAGATTCCCGAAAATACAAAGTATAAAAAGAAATGAAATAGTAACTTTTAATTGGCCAGCTGATACTGTTAGACAATTTTTTGTTCGAGAGAAAGGTGTTAAAAAACCATTAGATAAAAAATCAAATTATGTTAAAAGAGCAGTAGCAATCCCAGGTGATACATTAGAAATTAAAGATGGATTAGTTTTTATAAATGGTAAATTAAGCGAACTGCCTTACAGAGCAAAACCATTATACAGATATAAAGCTTATTCAAAATCTGGAATTTCTGCTAGAGAGTTGATTAAATTAAAAATTAATAATTTTCAAAGAAGGTTTATTATAAACAATATTAACCAAAATTCATTTAATGAAATTAGACCATATATTTTACAAATAATTGATAATGATCCTTCAAAATTTACGTTAATTACTGATTCAAATGGAATTCCAAGAGACGTCATTGTAAATAATCGACTTTCTGTAAAAGAAGTTAATCAAAAAGAAAAAAATTTAAGTTTAACAACTAGTGATTATGAAAAGTTAAAGAATACGAATTCTGTTGATAGTGTAAAAAGAGTCTATAAAAATTCAAAATCATATAATGTTTCATATTTCCCAAATGATATTACTTTCGATTGGAACGAAGATAATTTTGGTCCTATAGTTATTCCAAAAAAAGGAAACAAAGTTCAATTGTCATTAGCAAACTTACCCTTATACAAAAGAATAATCAGAGAATATGAAAAAAACTTACTAGATGTTAACAACAATACAATTCTTATTAACAACAAACCAAATGTCAATTATGAATTTAAACTAGATTATTACTGGATGATGGGAGATAACAGATATAATTCTGAAGACAGTAGAGTTTGGGGGTTTGTTCCAGAAGATCACATAGTGGGTAAACCTGTATTCATTTGGATGAGTATAGAGGGAATTAATGATGGATTTAAAAATTGGAAAATAAGATGGGATAGAGTATTTACAACTGTTCATGGAGAAGGAAAACCAAGATCTTATTTAATTCATTTCTTAATTGTTTCATTATTAATATGGGTGATAAATAAATTCTTAATTAGTAAGAAACTTGAATAAAAAAATTATCCTAGTTCCAACGTACTTACCGAATATTTCTTTTTGCTCTTACTTAATAACTAGAAATTTTATTTGGAATATTAATGATCATTATCAAAAGCAGTCTTTTTTAAACAGAACTTATATTCATTCTGCAAATGGCAATTTAATGTTGAGTGTTCCAATTAAACATTCAAAAAAAAACTTAAAAAGAAAGTTTTCTGATATTGAAATTGACAATAAACAAGACTGGTTAAAAAATCATTTTAAATCAATTAAAATATCTTATCAATCCTCACCTTATTTCGAATTTTACGAAGAAGAAATCAATAGTTTTTTCAAAAATAAAACCAAAAAACTATATAATCTTAATTTAAAATCAATTAAATTAATTTCTAAACTGTTGAATATTAGTTTTAGTGATGATTTTATTAAAACAAAAGATAATTTAACTGATTTATCTAATTTGTCCTATAAAAAGAAATCAGAAATAAAAGTTGAAAAATATCACCAAACGTTCGAGGATAAAAATGGTTTTATTAATGATCTATGCGTTCTAGATCTTATTTTTAATTATGGACCAAATGCAATTGAATATTTAAAAAGGCAAGCTCGTAAGCCGGATTCTGTCTAGCCTTATCATTTATCTTGACAATAAATTACTTTAGTGTTCTAACCGCCTACCCTTCAACATCAGACGAGCAGTCTTCAATCGTTGATTTACTTGGCGTTTCACCTTACAGAGTTTACATGATTTCACTACAGCCTTACCTGTACATACTTTCTGTTGCACTATTCCTACTATTTCTAGCGATGGGTGTTACCCATTGTAATGCTCTTTGGTGTCCGGACTTTCCTCTTTAAAAAGCGATAAGAAAGCTTGCCAAAGCAAATTTAATATATTTTAGTCTTTTAGTACTATTATATTTATAACCTAGATTATATTTGTATAAGTGAGTG
>CENP01034499.1_pt1 | contig 15600 bp, 18 predicted proteins | sample 361281 | NCBI WGS metagenome assembly CENP01 (sample SAMEA2591122, study PRJEB7988) | marine metagenome | biome: marine biome (ENVO:00000447); feature: deep chlorophyll maximum layer (ENVO:xxxxxxxx); material: saline water (ENVO:00002010), including plankton (ENVO:xxxxxxxx) | depth 70 m
TAAATTAAATAATGGTAATTATCATATCCATTCGGTTTTTAATTTAATGCAGCCAAGGGTTTGTCCTAATGTACCAACCAGTGTTTTAAGTCCCAGACAGACATGGAATAACGACGTAAAATATTATAAAAAGGCATATATGTTATCATCTGCATTTATCAAGAATTTTGAAAAATTTTCTGATGAGGCAGATGATCAGATTTTATCAGGAGCTCCAAATACGAAATAAATATTACTTCTTTTTATTTGCTTTTAGTATGTAATTATCTAACGCCATAGACATTGATGGAAACTTTGGAGATGGGGCATAAATGTCAACATTTAATCCTTTCTCTTCAACAGCTTTTTTAGTTATTGCTCCAAAAACTGCTATTCTTGTATTATTTTGTTTAAAATCAGGAAAATTATGAAATAATGATTCAATTCCTGAAGGACTATAAAAAACCAATACGTCATAAGTCACATCAGCTAAATGAGATAAATCGCTTATGACAGTTTTGTAAAAAACAGATTGTCTCCATTTAATTTCTAATTCATCAAGAAGTATAGGAACTTCTGGTTTTAATTTATCTGTGGTAGGTAAAATGAATGTTTCGTTTTTGTGTTTTGCAATTAAAGGACAGAGATCTTTGAAAGTCCTTTTTCCAACATAAATTTTTCTCTTCCTATATACTACATGATTTTGAAGATATAGTGCAACTACCTCTGATTGACAAAAATATTTCATTGAATCAGGCACTTTAAACCTCATTTTCTCACAAATTCTAAAGTAGTGGTCAACAGCGTATCTACTTGTTAAAATTATTGCTGAAAACTTGGTTAAGTCTATTTTTTGAAGCCTTATTTCTTTGACAGTTGCACCTTTTACATGAATAAATGGAATAAAGTCAATTTTTAACTTTCTTCTTTTTTGTAAATCCAAATAAGGGGAATTCTCAAGCTTTGGACGGGGTTGAGAAACAAGAAGTGTTTTAACTTTCATTTGGCCACTCTATTTTAATAAAACTTTACTAATCAAATAGTAATAAGGTATAATTTCAAGTGTGCAAAGATACAAAATAAAATAAAACCAATTTTTATATATAGCTTTTTTCATAGAAAAAAAAATTAAAAAATAACTGTATATAAAATATAGTATTGATAATGAGCTAAAAATTAAAGTTATATGATGATTATCAAAAATTGAATAGGCAATAAAAAAATTAAAAAAAAGAATTAAAACCCCTAATGAATTACTAAAAACTAATTTTAGATAAATATAGTTTCTCATCATTTTTTTTACCGAAAACAAACCTCCGATAATAACGTCTAATAGGATTTTGAAAAGAAAGAAAATAATGAGGTACTTAAAGTATTTAATATAAACAGCAATATCAAAATTATGTTTATAATGAAATGTCAATAGTAATGACAAATTCGAAATGAATAAAATATTATAAATAATTTCAGGAAATTTAATTCCAATTAGATTATTAGAGAAACTATTTCTTGAATCTCTCTGAAAAAAACTTAGATTTTGATAAAATATATTTGAATCAATTTTTTTTAAAATAATTAAAAGAAAAAAAGAACCAAATAATATTAATGTCAATGAGTCTTTTGAAATTATTTCTCTAATCATAATTATTTATTAAATTATCTTTTAAACTAAAAAATAATATTTTTGCAAAAAATAACTTGATGAATGAAGTTTTAGTAATAATTCCAACTTACAATGAAGGTGAAAATATTATCAAAATCATTGAATCAATATTTACTATTTATCAAGACATTAATATCTTGATTGTTGATGATAACTCACCAGATGGTACTTCAAGTAAAGTTAAAGAACTAATATCGAAATACAATAATAAGCTTAACTTAATAACCAGGGAATCAAAAATGGGTCTTGGAACAGCTTATTTGAAAGGCTTCAATTGGGCAATTAATAAAGATTTCAATTATATTATTTCTATGGATGCTGATTTTTCGCATAACCCATCTGATATTCTTAGGCTCTACGAAACATGTATCAATGAAAAAAAAGATATTTGTATTGGTTCAAGATATATAAAAGGCATAAATGTGGTCAATTGGCCACTTCAAAGAATTATTCTTTCATATTTTGCTTCATTGTACGTTAGATTAATTACAGGAATGAATATAATGGATCCCACATCGGGATTTGTGTGTTACTCGATCAAATCACTACAAAAATTAGATTTAAGTGAAATAAAGTTTAACGGATATGCATTTCAAATTGAAATGAAATTTAAACTATTTTTGAAGAAATTGTGTATAGTTGAAATACCTATAATTTTCACTGACAGGAAATTTGGCAAATCAAAATTGAACAGTTCTATAATAGGGGAAGCTGTTTTAGGTGTTATCTCTATGAAATTTAAGAGTTTTTTTAACTAAAATATGAGAAGAACAATAATTAAAAATGCAAATATTATAAGTGAGGGAAAAATATTTGAATCAGATATTTTAATTGAAGATTTTTTTATCTCAAAAATTTCTAAATCAATAAGTCCTAATTTTCCAAATACAAAGATCATAGATGCAGAAGGAAATTTTGTTATTCCAGGAATAATAGACGATCAAGTTCATTTTAGAGAACCTGGACTAACTCATAAAGGAAATATATTTTCAGAGTCAAGGTCTGCTGTGGCTGGAGGTATCACCTCTTTTTTTGAAATGCCAAACACCCAGCCAAACACCACAACAATTGATACTTTAAACAATAAATATAATATTGCGAGTGAAAACTCTATAGCTAACTATTCTTTTATGTTCGGAGGAACAAATTCTAATTTGGATGAAATATTAAAGATTAACACAAAAGAGGTACCGGCTGTCAAATTATTTTTAGGATCTTCAACTGGAAATATGCTTGTCGATGATCTTGATTCTTTAGAAAATATATTTTCAAATGTTAATATTCCAATTGCAGTTCATTGTGAAGATGAAAAAACCGTAAAGGATAATTTAAAATTACATATTGAAACATTTGGTGATAATATACCAATCAACTACCATCCAAAAATTAGAAGTGAAGAAGCATGTTTTATTTCTTCAAGTATGGCAGTAGCTTTAGCAAAAAAAACGGGTACAAGATTACATGTTTTTCACCTGTCCACTGCTAAAGAACTGGAATTATTTTCAAATAAAATTCAATTAAAAGACAAACAAATTACTTCTGAAGTATGTATACATCATTTGACTTTTTGCGATGAAGATTATGATAAGTTTGGTTCAAAAATTAAATGGAATCCAGCTGTAAAGACATCAAATGATAGAGAAAAATTATGGGACGCATTAAATAATGATTTAATTGATGTTATAGCAACAGATCATGCACCGCATACAATTGAGGAAAAACAAAATCCATATACCTCATGTCCCTCTGGTGGCCCTTTGGTTCAACACTCGCTTGTTTCAATGCTTGAAGCATATCATAATGAAAAAATCTCTTTAGAAAAAATAGTTCAAAAAATGTGTCACAATCCCGCAATTCTATTTGATGTGGAAAAAAGAGGATTTATTAGAGAAGGTTTTTATGCAGATTTAGTAATATTTGACCTCAATAGCCCTTGGAAAGTATCAAAAGATAATTTACTTTATAAATGTAATTGGTCACCTTTTGAAAATAAAACATTTAAATCTAGAATATTACACACATTGGTTAACGGTAATCTTGTTTTCTCATATGGAAAAATTATAGAATCTGGTAAGGGAATGAAAATCATGTTTGAAAGATGAAAAAAATACTTTTTATATTATTTGTTTTTTGTTCCTGTGGATTCGTCAATGACGAAAATTTAGTTCCAGATAATTTAATCGCAGAGGAAAAAATGGTTGATATTTTATATGATATGTCGTTAATCAGTGTTTCAAAGGGGATTAATAAAAGGATACTAGAAAACAATGGAATGAAGCCAAAAAAATACATACTTAAAAAATACAATATTGATAGTCTCCAGTTTGTATTAAGTAATGAGTATTATTCGAAGGATTTAGAAAGATATTTGAAAATATATGAGGAGGTTTTAAATAAACTTGAAATGAATAGGGAAATTATAGTGGATAGCATTGAAAATTATAAAAAAGATAGAGCAAAAAGAAGTCAGGAAATAAATATTGAGACTCCAAAAATCAATGAATTGTCGAAACCAACTTTAAGTGGAGACTTAAATTCTAATATCTTAGAAAATTAAACTATCTTTCGATAACTGTAAAAAAATTATAATGGTCGATTTTATAGATGAACTAAAATGGCGAGGTTTAATTCATGATTCTACTCCTGGATTGCAAGAATATTTAAAAAATTCCCAGAGAACTGCTTACATTGGTTTTGATCCTACGTCCGACTCATTGCATATAGGTAGTTTAGTTCCGATAATACTATTAGCTCATTTTCAAAAAAGTGGTCATCAGCCAATTGCTCTTGTAGGAGGAGCGACGGGAATGATTGGTGACCCCTCCGGAAAGTCAATTGAAAGAAACCTTTTAGATGAAGAAACCCTGAGAAATAACGAAAACGGTATCAAGAAACAGCTTTCTCGATTTTTATCATTTGATGAAAAATTTCCAAACCATGCAATGATAAAAAATAACTATGACTGGATGAAAGAATTTTCTTTTCTTGATTTTATAAGAGATATTGGCAAGCATATTACCGTTAATTACATGATGTCTAAGGACTCAGTAAAAAACAGGATTGATACAGAATCAGGATCTGGAATGAGTTTCACAGAATTTACTTATCAACTTGTTCAAGGATATGATTTTTTATTTTTAAATAGAAATTTTAACTGTTCAATTCAGATGGGAGGTAGTGACCAGTGGGGAAATATTACAACCGGAATGGAATTGATAAGAAGGATTGATAATGGTAAAGGTTATGCTCTTACATGCCCTCTGATGACCAAATCAGATGGTTCAAAGTTCGGTAAGTCTGAGGGTGGAAATATTTGGCTAGATCCTAAAAAAACATCTGTGTATAAATTTTATCAATATTGGTTAAACAGCTCAGATGAGGACGCAAAAAATTATATTAAGATATTTACTTTTCTAGAAAAGGATGAAATTGAAAAAATAATTTACCAACACGACGAAGAGCCACATCAAAGAATACTTCAAAAAAAATTAGCCGTTGAGTTAACACTTATGGTTCATAACCAAAACGAACTTGACAATGCTGAGAAAGCATCTAAAGTTCTTTTTAGCAAGAACTTTTTAGAAGAAATTAATGAGATAGATGAAGATATTTTTCTAGATATTTTTGATGGTGTTCCAATGAGTGAGATAAGTTTAAAAGAATTTAAAAACGGAATTGAAATTGTAAAAATACTTCACGAGAACTCGGGATTTTTAAGTTCAAATTCTGAAGCTAGAAGGGCTTTAGTTGAAAATTCAATATCGATTAATAAAAATAAGGTTGATCAAAATTATATTGTTTCCGAAAAAGATTTAATAAGGAATAAATTTGTTATTATAAATCGAGGAAAGAAAAAAACTTTCATACTGAAAGCAAAAGTTTAAACTAATAAGTTACATCCTCTTATATCACTATTGTCAACTCTTCCGATTAATTCAAATTCATCATCGTTGACATACTTACCCATATCATCTGTAGCTATGAAACTACATGAATTATAATTAGCAAGGTCGATTATATTAATCGCCCCTGATTTTTTGTTGAAATCTAAGTTTTGAGCATCATTAATGTCTCTGATAATTACTTTCATCCATGAAGGTGTTTTAAAAATACCATCACCTTTAGAATAAGCCTGCGAGAGTAATTCAGTCATGCCATATTCACTATGTATTTTACTTACCCCAAAACCACGTTTCAATTTTTGATGTAATTCCGTTCGCACCATCTCTCTCCTCCTACCTTTCATTCCTCCAGTTTCCATTATAATTGTGTTGTTTAATTTAAATTGATTAAAATCAATCATATCAAGTAATGCATAAGGAACTCCGATTAAAATAGTTTTTCTTTCTTTTTTTGTGTCTAGTTCGATTAGTTTTTTTGATAAATTAAAGTAGTCGTCAAGAAAAAAACCACTTTCTTTTGATTTTGTCAATTTGATTAATTTTTCAATCATATATATAAGAGATGAGTCTTTATTATCATAATAGTTTGGAAGTAGAGCTAGAATTCTATATTGAGTTATGTCACTATAATTAAGTTTAAAATTATTAATGAAAGATTTTTGATAAAGTTTAAGACTGGAAATGAAATGTTTACTTCTTGAATTTGTTGTAGTTCCGCTGCTGTAAAATACTCTTTCAAAGTTATCATTTGATAATATTTTTTTTGTTTTAAAAAATGAAATCGGTAAAAATGGAATTTTATTTATTTCATTCACATCAGTTGGATCTTTACAAATCATATTACAATAATTTTGATATACCATATTGTTTTCATATTGAAAATTATATATATCTAAACATTGTTTTTTAAACTCCGAGTGATTTTTGATATCAAAAACTTTTTCAAAATTATGCATAGATTAAAAATATATTATTAAAACGTTAAGTCGAGGTTTTATCTTTTTTTTTTATTAAATTTAAATTTACAAATTCTATATCTTGGGTTCAGAAAATTTTAAAATTCTATTGGTTGATGATGAACCTGATATTCTTGAAATTATTTCTTACACATTAAAAAGCGATGATTATCTTGTTTATACTGCAGAAAACGGAGTTAAAGCAGTTGAACTTGCAAAAAAAATAAAACCTGACTTGATAATTTTAGATGTGATGATGCCTGAAATGGACGGTATTGAAGCATGTGAAATTATTAGGAATGATTCACAAATTGGAAATTCTTTAATTGTATTCCTTTCTGCTAGAGGGGAAGACTATAGTCAGATTGCTGGTTTTAAAGCTGGTGCCGATGATTATATTACAAAACCTGTTAAACCAAAGGTCTTAAAAAGTAAAATTAAATCCCTCTTAAGAAGGATTTCTAAAGACGAAGAAGATCTCATTAAATTAGGATCTTTAATTGTTGATAGGTCTGGATATAAAGTGACTCTCAGTGGAAAAGAAGTTTCTTTGCCGAGAAAAGAATTTGAATTATTATTTTTGTTATGCTCAAAGCCTGGTAAAGTTTTTAAAAGAGAATTTATCTTAGAATCAGTTTGGGGTAAGGATGTTGTGGTTGGAGACAGAACCATTGATGTTCATATTAGAAAATTGAGAGAAAAAATCGGAGATTCTTGCTTTAAAACAGTTAAAGGAGTTGGGTATAAATTTCAAAATTAATGCCATCAGAAAATAACTTTAGCCCTTATAAATTTTCTTTACTTTCATCTTTATATATTTCAATAGGCTCATATTTTGTAATTAACTATAGTGACTTATATATTTCTTTTAAGTCAGTTTTAGTTGCATTTATAATTTTTGTTTTAAGTTTTCTTATTATTCAGGTAAGATTAAGAAAGTTATTTTTTGAAAGAGTCAGACAAATTTATAAGGATTTAGAATTTGAGAGCGACTCTTTAATTCAAACGTCAGTTATCGACTCGGACATGAATTCCTTTGCAAAGGATTTAGAAGAGTTTGTAAAAATAAAAAGGGCCGAAATAGAGTCCTTAAAAAAAGAAGATCTTTACAGAAAAGAGTTTGTCGGAAATGTAGCACACGAACTTAAAACACCACTCTTTTCCATTGAAGGGTATATATCAAATCTGTTAGACGGAGCAATGGATGATAAAGAATTATTAAAAAAATATTTAAAAAGAGCTGAAAAAAGTGTTGATCGACTAACATATATAATTAAAGATTTAGATCTTATAACTCAATTAGAATCTTTAACTCTAAAACTACAAATCACGTCATTTGATATTGTTAAACTAACAGAAGAGATAATTGAGGATTTGGAAATTAGTGCCTCAAAAAAAAACATAAAAATCATTTTCAATAAAATATATGATAATGAAATTTTAGTAGATGCTGACAGGAATAGGATTGAGCAGGTATTGACTAATCTTATAACAAATTCAATCAATTATGGGGCTGAAAAAGGTACAACGGAGATAAGTTTTGAATCTGATGAAGAAAATATAATGGTAAAAGTAAATGATAATGGTGAAGGTATAAATGAAGAAAATATGCCAAGACTTTTTCAAAGATTTTTTAGAGTAGATGTTAGTAGGAGTAGAAGTCAAGGTGGTTCTGGGCTTGGTTTAGCAATAGTTAAGCATATTATTGATGCTCATAATGAAAACATTTATGTACAATCAACCCTTGGTATTGGAAGTGAATTTTCTTTTTCTTTAAAAAAATCATAAGTCCTATAAATCAATTGTCTTGGGTAGCAAAAATAAATTAAAGAGGTTCTCAGAAAATTTGACATTTAAAAATGTTATTCAACCTGAAAGAGATGTAATTATCAATAATAATTTTAAATTTAAGGGAATTTGGAACAAACTAATTTTTAAAAATAAAAATCCAATTGTAGTAGAATTAGGATGTGGTAAAGGTGAGTATTCAGTAGCCTTAGCTAAAGAAAATCCTAAAATAAATTATATCGGAATAGATATTAAGGGTGCACGTTTTTGGAAAGGAGCAAAAGATGCAATTGAAAATAAATTAAATAATGTTGTTTTTTTAAGAACCCAAATTGAATTAATCGAAAAAATTTTTAATAAAAATGAAGTCTCAGAAATTTGGATTACTTTCCCCGATCCACAAATTAAACTTAAAAGAGAAAAACATAGACTGGTTAATTTAAACTTTATTAAGCAGTACAGAGAAATAATGGTTAGTGGAGGGATAATTAATCTTAAAACCGATAGTGAATTTTTACACGGCTATATGCTTGGATTAATTAGCGGGAATGATTTCCTTGAGTTGATATATTCAAATCATGACATATATAAACAAACTGGATCTCCAAAATATGTAACGGAGATTAAAACTTTTTATGAGTCAAAATTTTTAGAAGAAAATAAGCCAATAACATATCTCAGCTTCAAGGTTAATTAATGTAAGATGGATTCAAAAAAAGATTTTTTTCAGAAAGTATATAAAGTTGTAAAATTAATACCACCAGGAAGGGTTAGTACTTATGGATTAATTGCCAGATATTTGGGGTTAATAAGCAGCTCCAGAGTTGTTGGCTATGCAATGAATGCCTCTCACAGCAACCCAACTATTCCTGCCCATAGAGTGGTAAATAGACTTGGGATATTAACTGGAAAACATCATTTTTCTGGCTCAAATCTTATGAGAAATCTTCTTGAAAGCGAAGGAATTACAGTAAAAAATGATCAAGTCATAAACTTCAAAAATCTTGTTTGGGATCCGTCTAAAGAATTAAACTAATTCTGTTTATTTTTTTTATTCAACGTATATTTGTAAAAAATTTTGATTTTGGAATTATCTAAGAAAAATATTGTTTCACTTATTGAAAAAAACAAGAAGAAAGATTTTAGAATAATTAATCTGAATATTTTTGGTAATGAGATTTTATTAGACATTGAAACTAATAATCCCACATTACAATCAAAAAAAAATATTGAAAATTCAATAAAAGAAATTATTTCAGAAAATTTCATTGAAAAAGTTGAACTTAAGATTAATTTTAAGGTTGAAAAAACCGAATCACCTCAAAATCAAATTAAAGGAAATCCAATAAAAGGTATACAAAATGTTATCGCGATTGCATCCGGAAAAGGTGGAGTTGGAAAATCTACAGTTACTTCAAATATTGCAATTACATTATCAAAAATGGGATTTAAAGTGGGTATTCTAGATGCAGACATCTATGGTCCTTCAATTCCTATCATGTTTGATATAGCTAATGAAAGACCTTTAAGTGTAAATGAAGATGGTAAAAATAAAATGAAACCTATTGAAAGTTATGGTGTTAAAATTTTATCAATAGGATTTTTCACAAAACCAGATCAAGCTGTGATATGGAGAGGGCCAATGGCCTCAAAAGCTTTAAATCAAATGATATTTGATGCTACTTGGGGTGAGCTAGATTTTTTATTGGTTGACTTACCTCCAGGAACGGGTGATATCCATTTAAGTATTTTGCAAGCTTTACCAGTAACAGGAAGTGTAATAATTAGCACCCCGCAAAATATTGCTTTAGCAGACGCAAGAAAGGGTATCGCAATGTTTAATCAAAAGAGTATAAGCGTTCCAGTTCTTGGAATCATCGAAAACATGGCATATTTCACTCCTTTTGAATTACCTGAAAACAAGTATTACATTTTTGGAAAAGATGGTGCAAAAAACTTATCTCAGGATATGAATGTTAAATTACTCGGCGAAGTTCCAATTGTACAAAGTATTAGAGAAGCTTCAGACTTTGGTCATCCTGCTTCATTACAAGAAAATTCTAAAATTTCATTAACTTTCGAAGAGATTTCTAAAAATTTAGTTTCTGAGTTGGTTAAAAGAAACAAAGATTTACCGCCCTCCGAGATACTAAAAATTACAACAATGGCAGGTTGTTCTGCCGTAAGTAAATAAAATGAAAAAAACATTAATAAATAATATTGAAAACGCTCTTGAGGAAATTAGACCATTTTTAAATAATGATGGAGGAGATATTTCATTAGTAAGTGTTGAAAACAAAACTGTAAAAGTTAAGTTTGAAGGTGCATGTTCAACATGTACCGTTAATCAGATGACTTTAAAATCGGGTGTGGAAATGATCATAAAAAAACATGTACCTGAAATTGAAAAAGTAATTAGTGTAGAGGTCTAAATGATAAAAACGGACATTTTAATTATTGGGGCAGGTCCTGTGGGCTTATTTGCAGTTTTTGAAGCTGGTTTACTAAAAATGAAATGTCATTTGATAGATATACTCCCCAAAGCTGGTGGTCAATGCATCGAATTATATCCCAAAAAACCTATTTACGATATTCCTGGATACCCTGAAATTCTAGCAGGTGATCTGATAAATAACCTTATCGATCAGGGTCGTCAGTTTGAGCCAGGATATACCCTAGGTGAAAAAGCTGAAAAACTTGAAAAGAAGTCTGATGGTTCGTTCGTTGTCACCACAAATAAGGGAACAAAACATAACGCACCAATAGTTGTAATTGCAGGTGGTTTAGGTGGATTTCAGCCAAGAAAACCAAATTTTGTAGGTATTGAAGAATTTGAGGAGAAAGGAGTCTCTTATTTTATCAAAGAGCCTAATATTTATAAGGACAAAAATGTTGTTATTTCTGGTGGAGGTGATTCAGCTTTGGATTGGACAATTGAGCTTGCAAAAATTGCCAAAAGAGTTACATTAGTTCACAGAAGAAACGAATTTAGAGGTGCAAGTGATTCTGTTGATAAAGTTCAAAAATTAAAAAACGATAATAAGATAGATCTTATTACTCCTGCAGAAGTATATAAATTAAAAGGCTCCGAACATTTAGAAAAGGTTTTGATAAATAAAGAGAATGAAGAAATTGAAATAAGTGCTGATTTTTTTATTCCATTATTTGGTTTAACTCCTAAACTGGGGTCAATTTCAGACTGGGGATTAGAAATTGAAAAAAATTCGATAGTTGTCAATAATTCACTTGATTATCAAACAAATATTCCAGGTGTCTTTGCAATAGGTGATATTAATACTTACCCCGGAAAATTAAATTTAATTTTATGTGGATTTCATGAGGCTGCATTAATGTGTCAAGCTGCATTTAAAATAATCAATCCTGATAAAAAGTTCATTTTGAAATATACCACTGTTTCTGGAGTTACAGGATTTGATGGATCTCTAAAGAAAGCTGAGAGTTCAGTTGTAAAGTCTATTAAATAGTCTTTTCAAAAACAAACATGCAAGTTGAATTAGAATTTAAAATCAGGATTTAATTTTTTATAGTCTTGAGAGTATGTCTCTTGTTCAGATGACCTCAAATCAGTCCATGTTTTATTTTCAATTTGTTCGTTAATAGCGTCCCACAAGAGAATTCTTTTTTCAAGTGCTTCAATTGAAATATCTTCAATTTCTTTCCACTTTTCATGGTCATCTTCGGCTAACATTGATACCATTTCAAGTGCCATTGGACCGTGTTCATCTTCGTCTAGTTCAATATGCCTTTCGAAATAATATATCAATTTAGAAATATCTCCATCAGTAACATTCTTTTCAAATTCTCTAAGAATTTCATTAAACATATTTGGGATTAAATTCTCTCTTCCAAATGTAAAAATTGCAGCAATTTTATGAGGTTTTCCTTCCTTGATTACGGAAAAAGTAAAATTTAAAAACTCCTTAATATTCTCATGAATTTTTAGGTTTTCAATTGCGTTGAAAATATCTTCAGAATTAGCAATTTTATTAATTATTTCAACAGGTTTTTCAGGTTTAGCACCAATATCAATCATCGCATCTAAATACAACTCATAGTGGCTTTTTCTTTCACCAGCTTGGTTAATGTCAGTTTCTTCTGCTAGAACAATTTCATTAATCAAATATGCCGTTTGAGAATTTTTATTAGGAAGCCATGGTGTTTTTGTACAGGTCAATCTTATTTGTAAAGCCTTTAAAAGAGACATAAAGTCCCATACGGCGTAAATATGATTTTCTGTAAATAACTGTAAATCTTTAATAGTCTCTATATTAGAATACAATTTGTGTTCAAGTAGCCTATCTCTGTGATTCTTAATTTTTTGCTGTATGTTGTCTATATTCACTTGTAATTTATTTAAAAGCATTTAATCCTGTAATATCTAATCCTGTGATTAGTAAATGTATGTCATGAGTACCTTCATAGGTTATAACACTTTCTAGGTTCATCATGTGTCTCATAATCGAGTAATCTCCAGTAATCCCCATTCCACCTAAAATTTGTCTAGCTTCTCTCGCAACTTTTATTGCCATTTCAACATTATTTCTTTTTGCCATAGATATTTGTGCAGATGATGCTTTTCCCTCATTCTTTAATACACCTAATCTCCATGCCAAAAGTTGTGCTTTAGTAATTTCAGTAATCATTTCTGCCAACTTCTTTTGTTGTAACTGAAATCCTCCAATCGGTCTTCCGAATTGAACTCTTTCTTTGCTGTATCTAAGTGCAGTATCATAGCAATCCATAGCTGCTCCTACAGCTCCCCATGCAATTCCATACCTTGCAGAGTCAAGACAGCCCAATGGAGCGCCTAGTCCAGATTTATTAGGAAGTAAATTTTCTTTTGGAACCTTAACGTCATTAAAAATCAGCTCCCCGGTTGAACTAGCCCTTAATGACCATTTGTTGTGTGTTTCAGGAGTTGTAAAACCTTCCATTCCTCTCTCTACAATCAAACCATGTATTCTTCCTTCTTCATTTTTCGCCCAGACAATTGCAATATCGGCAAAGGGAGAATTGGATATCCATAATTTTGCGCCATTTAAAAGGTAGTGGTCTACTTTGTCTTTATAGTTTGTGGTCATTCCACCCGGATTTGAGCCATGGTCTGGCTCGGTCAACCCAAAACAGCCCATTAATTCACCTGTTGCAAGTTTGGGAAGAAATCTCATTTTTTGTTCCTCATTTCCATACTTCCAAATTGGATACATAACAAGTGATGATTGAACAGATGCTGTGGATCTAATTCCCGAGTCACCTCTTTCAATTTCTTGCATTATAAGACCATATGAAATTTGGTCTAAACCAGGCCCACCGTATTCTTCAGGAATGTAAGGTCCAAAGGCTCCAATATCTGCCAATTCTTTTATTAAATGATTTGGAAATTCTGCTTTTTGAGCATGTTCTTCAATGATAGGTGAAACAGATTTCTTAACCCATTCTCTGGCTGAGTCTCTTATTAGTTTGTGTTCATCAGTAATAAGGTCATCTAGGTTATAGTAATCTGGTGCTTCAAACAAATCGGGTTTCATAATTAAATTTTTTACAAATTTAAATAATGGTAGTCGAAGTTTAAATTATTTTGAGCTTTATTTCTTATTAAAAAAATGTGAAATTAGTGAATGAAAATGATGCACGCCTTTTTCCTTTGTGGGAGAAAATCTTCCAGTATTATAAAATGCAGAATTTACACCCTTTTGTACGCTTTGAACTATTTCTTCATCCTCCATTTCAACTTTATCTAAATCACCACTTGCACCGGTATTTAATTTTGATTTGTCGAAAACATAAGATCGAAACAAAATTTTAGTTTTTGAAATTTCAATAGGGCATACAAGATTAACTGATATACCCCATGGATAAAAGTTTAACATCAAGTTTGGAAATAACCAGTAATAATAAGCAGCAATTTTTTTACCATAATCTTTATGGTTTTTTGGAATCGTAAAACATTCTTCATCTTTTTTAGAATATCCAATTTGAATATTATAATATTCATAAATTTCAGTGTCATAATTATTGTAATCAAGTACATCGTTGAGATCCTTATGAACGAAGGGTACGTGAAAACCCTCTAAATAGTTATCACAGTATAATGCCCAGTTTGCATTAATTACATAATCTTTGGACAATGTCTCATCTAACTTTAATTTTTCAAGAGGTAAAAATGAGATTCTGTCGTTAATTGTTTTAAAAATATTTTCAATTTGAAAACTTGGATTAAGGCCAACAAATAGTAAACTGTTCCAAGAAAATAAAGGAAAGTTGTGTAGATTGTCACATTCTCTTGGGAAATTAGCAGTTTCATCAAATTCTGGCATGTATTCATATTTTCCAGTGTTATCAAATCTTCTACCGTGATATTTGCATGTTATTTTTTTTGACTTACACTTTTCTTTGATCAATAAATTACCTCTGTGAGTACAAACATTTGAAAAACAGCTTAATTTATCATCTTCTGAGCAAGAAACTAATATAGGTTCATCAAGAAACTCTGGTAAAATATTATAAGGAATGATAGTGTTTATTTCTTTCAATAAAGTGTCATCTCCAATCCAATGCCAAGATCTTAAAAAGATTTTTTTCTTTGATATATCAAATAAATTTTCATCTTTATAAAATTTAGCTGGAAGAGTTTCTGCTAGTCTAATGTCTTTATCTACATTTATTTTAGTTACCATAATTTCTAAATATAAATTTTTAACAAGCCTTCGGGAAGGTCCATTTTTATGGTTTTATTAATTCTGTCTAATTCTAAAATAAAGTCATCATTAATAGGAATTAATACTTCTTTATCATTGCTGTTAATCACAAAAAGGTGCTGAGGTGTTTGATCATTTATATACTCAATTTCACCGATTTTACCATGTGTAATGTCTTCAACTTGAAAACCATTAACTTCGTGATAATAAAACCTTTTGCCGTCAAGCTTAGGAAGTTCATTAATTGGTAAAAAAATTTCTTTATTGATAAGATTTGATGCCATTGACTCATTTTCAATATCTTCAAATTTTACTCTTACACTATTGTTTTTATATTTTGATATTTCAGAAATAAAATATGGTAGGTAGCTATCATCTTCTTTTACATACACCTTTTTTAAATCGTAGTATGTTAAAGGGCTATCGGTATCCAAAAAAATTATTAACTCCCCTTTGAAGCTAAATTTCCTTGTTATTTTACCTAAATAGAAGAATTTACTTTGATTCATAGATTAGTATAGACTATCTATAAATTTAAAAAATTAATGATAAATAACTTAAGTTATTTTGATTCCTCATCAGAATTCTCTTCT
>CENP01096798.1_pt1 | contig 15592 bp, 15 predicted proteins | sample 361281 | NCBI WGS metagenome assembly CENP01 (sample SAMEA2591122, study PRJEB7988) | marine metagenome | biome: marine biome (ENVO:00000447); feature: deep chlorophyll maximum layer (ENVO:xxxxxxxx); material: saline water (ENVO:00002010), including plankton (ENVO:xxxxxxxx) | depth 70 m
ATTATGCAAAAAAAGATTATTTCAAAAATTGTTAAGCCAACAATTAATCAGATAGCAAAGTATATTCCTGGAGAATCACTAATTGATGGCAAAACGGATGTTATAAAGTTATCATCAAACGAATCCCCATTTAAAATTCCTAGTAAAGTTTCAGCAATATCAAAAAAAATTATTTCAAAATTCAACCTTTATCCAGATGGTGACTCAAACATTTTAAAAAAGGCATTATCTAAAAATTTTAAAATAAACTTTTCACAAATTATTTGCGGTAACGGTTCTGATGACATTTTATCATTAGTTGCTCAAGCCTTTTCTGATGAAAATTCTGAAATTATCTGTAGCCAATATGGTTTTATTTACTACCCAATAGTTGCCAAAATTTCTGGAGCTAAAGTCTTAACAGCAAAAACAGATGGACTTAAAATTAGTTGTAAAAATATATTAAGTTTAATAACAAAAAAAACAAAAATTATTTTCTTTGCAAACCCGAACAACCCTACAGGAACAGTAATTTTAAGAAATGAATTAATTAAATTTATTTCAAGTGTACCAAAAAATATAATTATTGTTATTGATGGTGCCTACTCTGAATTCGTAACGAATAACAACTATTCTAATGGTTTAGATCTAGTAAAGAAATTTCCTAATATAGTTGTGACAAGAACTTTTTCAAAAATTTATGCTCTTGCTGGTCTGCGTCTAGGCTGGGCATATAGCTCCAAATCAATAATTGAAATCTTAGAAAAAATTAGAGGGCCTTTTAATGTAAATTCAATTGCACAAAACTTAGGGGCTTTAATTCTTAAAGAAAAGAAGTTTTTAATTAAATCTATTAATCACAATAATAAATGGCAAAAAAAGTTGCCCCCTATAATTAATTCCCTTGGATTAAAAGCATACAAAACCTTCGCAAACTTTATACTTGTGGAAGTAAGAGAGCAAAATAAAAAAAAAAAAATTATATCAGAACTTTTAAAAAAAAAAATAATTATTAGAGACCTAGATAGTTACGGTTTAAAAAAATTTTTCAGAGTTTCTATCGGAAAAGATTCTGAAATGAATATTTTCACAGAAGCATTGCAATCAATTATGGACAAATTATGAAAAAAACAAAATATAAAGAAATAACTATAATCGGGCCAGGATTAATAGGGGCCTCATTAGGCTTAATTCTTAAAAACAAAAAAATTGCTATGAAAATTGTTGGAATTGACGTTTCAAAAAAAAATATAAAAGATGCAATTGATAATAAATCAATTGATGAGGGAAGACTGAAAATTGACGAAAAAATTAAAAGAAGTGATGTTATTTTCATATGTACACCGGTCAGTTTGATAGATTCAATAGCCAACCAAATTTTCCCTTATTTATCAAATCATAGTATTGTTACTGATGTTGGTTCAGTAAAAAATTGCTTTACTAAAAGAACTATCAAATTGTACGAAAAGAAGTCTTTTTTATTACCTGGTCATCCAATCGCCGGAACTGAACACTCTGGCGCTAAGTCAGCAAAATTAAATTTATTCTTGAATAAATGGTGTATTCTTACTCCGATTAAAAAAAAAAAAAAACAAGTATCAATTATTTCAAATATTTGGAAAAGAATTGGTGCAAAAATCTCTATAATGTCTGCAGATCAACATGACAAAATAATGTCAATAACCTCTCATTTACCTCATCTTATAGCATTTACAATAGTAGGTACTGCTTTCAAAATTGACCTTAAAAAAAAAAAAGAATTAATTAATTTTTCTGCAGGTGGTTTTCGCGATTTCACAAGGATCGGTTCTTCAGATCCAAAAATGTGGGTTGATATTTTTATTCATAATAGAAAATACTTACTTAAAACTCTTGAAAATTTTTCTTCAGATATAAAGATTCTTAAAAATTCAATTAAAAATTGTAATGAAAAAGAAATTTTTAATATTTTAAAAAAAAATAAGGAAATTAGAAAAAGTATTCTGAAAATCAATGATTAGATTTTTGACTATAAAAATACTTTTTTAATTCATTAAAAAAAACTTCCTTATCCAAACTTTTTAACTCTGGAAAAATATTAACTTTAATTGTTCCTTGAGTTTTAAGGAACCTTTTATTGTGCCAGTATTTACCAGAATTATGCTTAACTGGAATCACAGGTAAATTTAATTTTTTTTTTATTGCAAACACACCCGGAGTCAACAAATCTTTTTTTTCTCCAGGTAACATTCTCGTACCTTCCGGAAAAATTATAAAAGTTTTGGGGCTACCATCCTTTAATTTTTTTATTGAATTAATGATATGTCTCAAAGAGCTTAAACCTTTTTTTCGATCAATAAAAATAAACCCAAGCTTTTTAAAATACCATGACATAATTGGGACAAATCTTAGTTCTTTTTTTAAAATAAAAATTGGATCATTAAAAAGAAAAGTAAAAAAGAAAGTTTCCCAAGCTGAATGATGATTACTAGCTACTAAAATTGACTTATCCTGAGGTATATTATTTTTTCCATAAACAATTACTTTTACACCAAGAACCCTTTCACATAGGAAGTAAACTGAGAACGACCATATGTTAGACAACTTAACTACAAAGTTTCTTGTAAAAAATTTTACTGGAGAAAAAACAATAAAAAATATAATTGTCCAGCTATAGAAAAAAAAATAAAACAAGGTAGCCCGTATTTTTCTCATCTTAGAAACACAATCGTGTATAATACTTTAAAATATTCAGAAATTATTAATTTTAGGTGAAAAATGAATTGATTTCTAAAATTGTTATTTTGAATAGCAGTTACTGGATATATTTTCACATCAGATGTAATCTTTTTTTCAAAAATCATTATACTTCTAGGCAAATGATAGTAGGAAGTTACTAGAATAATAGATTTAATATCTTTGTTTTCATTGAGCCATTTATCTACTTCTTGTGCATTCTCTAATGTATTCTTTGATTTTTGATCAAAAAAAACACAACATTTGAATAATTCATTTTTTTCTTTCTCCAGACTAAATTTTTCCACAATCTCTGAAGACATAAAAACTCCAGATATTAATAATTTATCACCATATCCTTTTGATAGTAAATCGACACCTTTTTCAATTCTATTTTTTCCACCAGTTGGAACTACAATTCCAACTATACCTGATATTTGAGTGGAACTATTAAAATAAACTTTCTTAGGAAAAGTATTGAATAATAATAAGGTCCACCATAGAAAACCAGCTATTAGTGACAGTAAAAAAAAACTAAAAATCTTTTTATAACTTTTCAAAAAACCTGTTCTCAAAAAAATTAAATAAATACGTTGTTAAAAAAAATAAAAAACTAAGTGTAAAAATTACAACAAATATAAATAGTAAAAAAAAATTAGAAACCAATAATTGCGAAAAATATGTTGAATCAAAAAAATTAAAATTTGAACCTAAAATTCTTATCAAAATAATACTTATCAAAAAAATCAAAAGAAGACCCAGTAGTGTGCCTGGTAAAATCTTTTTTAAAATACTTAAAGAAATATTTTTAGCAAGTTCAAGGCTACTTGCACCCATAAGTTGCAACATACTCACAAAATTTAGATTAGCAATAAGGGCAGCCTTAACTATATTCATTATCAAGAAAGAAAAAAGAATTAGGACAAATAATAGCATAATAAAAATTATAGACTTAATTCTGCTTACTATCATACCTATTTCGTATAATTGATCTTCATGTTCATGTTTTTCGACTAGTCTGTTTTCAGATATGTTGAGAAGATTATTGTAAACTTCATCGATTACATTCTGTTTGTCAGAAACAACTTGAAAAATTAACGGTAAATTTAAACCAGAAAGATTGTTCACTCCAGTTAAACCGAGACTTTCTTTAATAATATTTGATTCTAATACTTTAAAATTTTCTAAACTTTCATTTTTAACAAGATAATCAACTATATTTTCCTTTATGGTTAAAGGGATCTCTTTTTCTTCAAAATTATTGGTTAAAATAAATGTTGTTTTTTTTGACTCTAACTCAATCCAGTTGCTTGAAAATTTATAAAAATTAAAGTAAATTACAATATGAAGAGCTATTAGGCTTGTGATTATAAATGACAACCCATGAAAAAATTTTTCTTCCTCCTTCAATAATATATTCTTTAAAACGTTTTTATAATTAATCATCTTTTTATTGGTTTAAATTTATAGTTTTATAATTGACTGAAATTATTTTTTCTAGATTCGATGTGATAATTATTGTCGTACCTTGTTTATTTAAAGATTCAAGAAGAAAAAAAACCTTTCGCACACTACTTTTATCAAGAAAGTTTTCTGGCTGGTCTGCAATAATTATTTCTGGCCTATTAATTAATGCTCTTGCAATTACAACTTTTTGTTTTTCTCCTTTAGAGAGTTTATCTACCTTGGTATTTTCAATCTGTTTTAAACCTAGCCAATTAAGTATTTGATTCATTCTTGACTTGAAATTACTTTTATAATTTTGTATCTCACTAGCTAATTCTATATTTTCATAGACTGAAAAAAATGGGATTAAGTAATCATTTTGTAAAATTACACCAATCTTCTTCCTATATTCCAAAATTACTTTTTTATCATTAGATTCAATCCTTTTTCCATTTAAGTAGAAACTACCTTTGCTTGGCAAAATCTTTAAACAAAATAATTTTAGTAAAGTTGTCTTACCAGTAGCATTCTGACCATTGATTAGAAAAAAATCACCGTTAGTAATTTTTAAATTCAAATTATAGATTTGCTTCTTTTCAAGAATTAAAGACACATTTTTTAAATTAAAAATTTCATTCATTTTTTTTAAAAAACTTTATTACCCTCAACTAAAACCTCCTTAGCAAATCCTCTTAAATTGTAATCAGAGGACATTGATGAACCATAAGCACCAACAGAACAAATAATTATCAAATCATTCTTCTTTTGTTTAGATAGCAAATAACTCTTTCTAAAGATATCGCTTGTTTCACAAATAGGGCCCACTACATCATATTTAATTTTTTTATTACCAGATTTAACAGGAAAAATTGAATGTTTAGAGCTGTAAAGTGATGGTCTTAACAAATTATTCATTCCAGCATCTACTATCAAAAAATCTTTATTTCTCCCTTTTTTAATTCTTATTACCTTTGAAATTAGAACACCTGATGCTCCAACCAAAAATCTTCCTGGTTCTATGATAATTTCAATACCAAGGTCAGCAAAGTTGTCTTCTACTAACAAAGCGTAATCAGATATTTTAAAAACTTTATCCTTTTGTGCTTCATAAATAATACCTATTCCCCCACCTATATCTAAAGAATCTATAAAAATATTTTTTTTTCTTAATAACAAAATTAAGTTTCTTATTTTTTTAAAAGCTTTTCTAAAAGGTTCTATTTTACAAATTTGAGATCCAATATGAATTGATAATCCATTAATATTCAAATATTTATTGTCTTTATAATATTCAAAAATCTTAACGACCTTATCCTCACTGATTCCAAATTTATCCTCTGATCTTCCAGTCGAAATTTTAGGATGAGTTTGTGCATCAACATTAGGATTAACTCTTAAACTTATATTTATTTCACTTTTTAAAGAAACAGCTTGATTACCAACTTCTTTTAGTTCTTCTTCACTCTCAACATTTATTTGCTTAATATTATTTTTTAAGGCAAAGTTTATTTCTTCATCAGTCTTTCCAACCCCTGAGAATACAATTTTCTTATTTACAATACCATATTTCATTGATTGCTTTAATTCACCTTTAGAAACTACATCTATCCCTAGATTATTTTTAGACATAATCTTAATAATCCCTTTATTAAAGTTCGCCTTCATTGCATAACAAATAAGTGGTTTGATTTTGGAAAACGATTTTTTAAGATTATTTAAATTGTCTTTAATCTGGTTTACGGAATAACAAAAAGTTGGAGTTCCATGCTGCATAACAATATCATCTAAAAAAATCTTTTCAATTTTTAACCTTCCAGATTCATATGATAAATATTTATTATAGTTAGAAATATTTTCCATATTAATTTACTTGCTCTTTATATTCATTAAATTCAGGATATTTTTCTAGTGATGATTTTTTGCCACATCCAAAGTTCAACAAAGAAAAAAAAACAAAGGTTAAGATTAGTAAAATTTTCATTTCTATATTCTTTTTTTTGCTCTTTTTATTGCCATATCCACCTGTCTTAAAGCAGTTCCCCCATATGATTTTTTATTAGATATTGATTTTTCAGGCAATAATATATCATAAACATCTTTGTTAATTTTTGGTTCAATTTTTCTAAGATTAGCTAAATCTAATTGATGTAGCATTTTTTTTTCTTTCTCAGCTAATAAAACAATTTTTCCTGTCTTATAGTGTGCATCTCTGAAAGAAAGCCCAATTTTTCTTACCATCCAATCAGCTAAATCTGTGGCAGTTGTAAAACCCTTCATTGACTCCTGATACATTCTTTCTTTATTGATTTTTACAGATCTTATCATTTCATCTGCGACATTTAAAATTATTTCAATTGAATAGTATGCGTCAAATGTTGGTTCTTTATCCTCTTGTAAATCTTTACTGTATCCACTTGGGATACCTTTTTGAATAATAAGTAAATTTGATAGTGAGCTAAAAACTCTTCCTGTTTTTGATCTTACTAGTTCAGCAGCATCCGGATTTTTCTTTTGAGGCATTATTGAAGAACCGGTACATAGGGAATCGGGAAATTTAATAAATTCAAACGCCCCACTAGCCCAAATAATAAAATCTTCCGATATTTTTGAAAAATGCATACTTAGTAAAGAAAGAATAGTTAAAAACTCAACCACGTAGTCTCTATCTGAAACACTATCAATTGAGTTCTCAGTGGGTTTTTCAAAACCTAGTTTCTTAGCTATAAAAAATCTATCAATCTCAAAAAAATTGGTTCCTGCTAGAGCGCCTGACCCAAGTGGGCATTCATTTAAATTCTTAATAAGTTGGATTGCTCTCATTTTATCTCTTTCAATCATTTCAAAAAAAGAAAGCAAATAATGTGAAAACAAAATAGGCTGTGCATTTTGTAAGTGAGTAAAGCCAGGCATTACCACATTTAAATTTTCTTCAGATTTTTTGATTATAGTTTTTTGAATTTGTTTTATTTTTGTAACAATTTCATGTAATTTTTCTTTAATCCACATCTTTAAGTCAGTTGCTACTTGGTCATTTCTTGATTTACCTGTATGAATCTTACCGGCAATATCACCTACTTTACCTCTTAAAGCCATTTCTATATTCATATGGATATCCTCAAAGGAATTAGAAAACCTAAATTTTCCGTCTTTTAAGTCTTGATTAATTTGATTTAGCGCTTTGGTAATTTTATCTTTTTCATTCTTTGAAATTACTTTAGCTTTGAATAAAGCTTCTGTGTATACTTTATTGAGCTTAACGTCCTGAAATGCTAGTTCATAATCAAAAGAAATTGAATTATTAATTTTCTTTAATAGTTCAGAGTTTTCATCTTTAAATCTTCCTCCCCAAACAGGGTTTATTGACTTTTTCATTAATTTTCTCTATTAAAATATAATGTATATAAAAAGGGTAATCTTTCTTTCATTTTTATTTTTCTCAAATTTATCTTATTCGGATAACAACAATCAACAACTATTAATCAAAGATCCAAAAAAAGTTGAAATATTTTCAATGAGAGATATCAATGATTCAGAAAAAACAATATCAAGTTCTGAAAATAAAATTTTATTGTTAAACTTTTGGGCAACATGGTGTGCACCTTGTATTAAGGAAATTCCAGAACTTATTGAGTTAAAAAAAAAGTTTAAAAATAACGTTGAAGTTTATTTTCTTTCAGTTGACTCTAATGTAAAAAAAACTGTTCCAAAGTTTTTAAAAAAAAATAAGCTTGAAAGCTTAATTGTATTTAATGATGAAAAGCTTGAGGTTTCAGGTAAATTTGGAGTAAAAGTTATGCCAACTACGGTAATAATCAACAAGGATTTTGAAGAAGTTGCTCAGGTAAAGGGTTATGTGGATTGGTTAAGCTCTGAATACGTTGATTTAATAAAAAATTTTTTATAATTTTTTTTCCAGCGTGGGTAATGCATCAAATAAATCAGCGACAAGTCCAAAATCAGAAAATTTAAAAATTGGAGCCTCCTCATCTTTGTTTATACAAACAATATATTTAGAATCTTTTATTCCTGCTATATGCTGAATTGCGCCAGATATTCCTACAGCGATGTAAAGATCAGGTGCTACTATCTTTCCTGTTTGTCCTACTTGCCAATCGTTGGGAACAAATCCAGCATCTACGGCTGCTCTACTAGCACCCATTGCTGCACCAAGCTTATCAGCTATACCCTCGAGTAATTTAAAATTTTCTCCATTCTGTAAGCCTCTACCTCCTGAAATTATTATTTTAGCAGAAGTTAATTCAGGTCGATCTGATTTTGATTCATCATAATTAACAAAATTAACTAATTCGTTTTTAGATAATTCCGAGGAAATATTTTCAACATCTACCTGAGAATCAAGTTTACAAGGTTCAAAGCATGTTGAACGAACAGTAACCACTTTTACAGGATCATTAGATTTTACCCTAGCTATTGCATTTCCAGCATAAATTGGCCTTTCGAATGTATTACCATCAATTATATTAATTATATCCGAAACCTGCTGAACATCTAATTCAGTTGCAATTTTTGGAGAAAGGTTTTTACCAAAAGTTGATGAGGGAGTAAAAACATGGGTGAAATCATTATCTCTTAAAAATTTTATAATTTCTTCACAAAAGTTCTCAGCAAGTGGTTTGCTTAAGCCTTCTTTATCAATAAAATAAATTTTTTTTAAGTGATTACATTTTTTTAATTCATCTATCGCTGTGGTTAGATTATGACCAAGTATTAAAGCAAAAACTTCTTCTGAAATTTTAGATGCTGCAGTAACCGTGGAATAAGTTGTTTGTTTTACAGAGTCATTATTATGCTCAACTACGACTAGTGTTTTCATAAAATTTTTGCCTCATTTTTAAGTTTATCAACCAAAGAGTCAACATCAGGAACAACAATACCTGGTTTTCTTTCCGGAGGATCATTTACTTCTAATATTTCTACTCTTTTTTTTAAGTCAAGAGAAAGTTCGTTAATATCTAAAACATCAATTTTCTTCTGTTTTGCTTTCATGATGTTAGGTAGGGATGCATATCTAGGCTCGTTAAGTCTAAGATCTGTAGTAACAACGCATGGAATTTTAACCTTTATAGTCTCCAGACCACCATCAACTTCTCTTGTAACGTTTAGTGTATTGTCATTGTTTTTTTCTATTTTTGAAGCAAAAGTAGCCTGAGGATACTTTAGCAATGTAGCCAGTATCTGACCAGTTTGATTACAGTCATCATCTATTGCTTGTTTTCCTAAGATAATTAGATCAGGTTTTTCTTTATCACAAACATTTTTAATTATTTTTCCAATGTTTAGAGGATCAATATCTTCATCAGAAGATTTTACTAAAATTCCTCTATCACCGCCCATCGCTAGACCAGTCCTAATTGTTTCTTGGGATGATTCTGTGCCGATAGACAAAACTACAATTTCAGTTAAAATTCCTTTTTCTTTTAATCTTACAGCTTCTTCTACTGCTATTTCGTCAAAGGGGTTCATTGACATTTTTACATTATCTTTTTCAACGCCTGATTTATCGGATTTAACTCTTATTCTGACGTTATAATCAATTACTCTTTTAACACATACTAAAGCTTTCATAGTTAACCAACCATTTTAAATTTAAGTTTTATTGGGAATCCAAAGTATATCACCATCTTTGATATTCTCAATCCTTGCTGCTACAAAAAGAAAATCAGATAAACGATTTATGTACTTAATAATATTTTGATTTATTTTCTCTTTAGAGCTTAATTCTACGATTGTTCTTTCACATCTTCTTGTAACAGTTCTTGCATAATGAAGAAAAGAAGATGCTTTGGTCCCACCTGGTAGTATAAACGAATCTAATTTTTTTAAATTGACATTTATTTTATCTAATTCTTTTTCTAAAAAAAGAATATTCTGTTCATTAAGTATTATTTTTTTTTCATTTAAACTGGGAATACACAAGTCAGCGCCAACATCAAATAAATCATTTTGTATTTTCAAAATTATTTTTTTAAGAAATTCATTACAATAACAAACGACAATCCCTAAAATTGAATTAACTTCATCAATTTCTCCATAAGCTCTGATTCTAAGAGAGTTTTTTTTTACTCTTTTTCCGTCACCAAGGCTTGTAAGACCTGAATCACCACCCCTTGTATAAATTTTATCGAGCTTTACCAAATTCTCTCTCTATTTGAAGTACAGAGCAAGTGTCAATATTAGAATACTAGCAAATTGAATAAAAACTCTATAACGCATAAATTTGTTAACACTATTGTTTTTTTCGTCACCAGATCTTGCAGTATGTAACAATCCCAACAATAAAACTATAAATGTCGTAATTAGACAAATTACGATAATAATATTGAAAAATAAATTCATTTACTTAGCCAGAAGTCCTTTTATGACTATTTGAGCTTGAATCTCTGCTGCACCCTCAAAAATATTAAGAATTCTTGCATCACATAAAACTCTGCTTACTGGATACTCAAGTGCATAACCATTTCCACCATGAATCTGTAAGGCACTATCTGCGTTTGACCAAGCAACCCTAGCAGCTAAAAGTTTAGCCATACCTGCCTCAATGTCACACCTCACATCATTATCTTTTTCACGAGCAGAGAATAAGGTGATTTGTCTGGCAATTGTTGTCTCAACAAGCATCCATACTAATTTATTAAAAATTCTTGGGAATTTAACAATTGATTTGCCAAACTGACTTCTGTCTTTTGCGTAATTTAAACCTAGCTCGAGTGCACTTTGTGCAACTCCTACAGCCCTTGCAGCAGTTTGTATTCTAGCGGATTCAAAAGTTTCCATGAGTTGTTTAAATCCTTTTCCCTCTTCCTCACCAAGTAGATTTTTTTTATCAACTTTTATACTGTCTAATGCTATCTCATACTCCTTCATACCTCTGTAACCCAAAACTTCAATTTCACTTCCAGACATACCTTCCATTGGGAAAGGATTTTCACAATTTCCTCTTGGCTTTTCAACTAAAAACATGCTCAATCCTCGATAACCTTTTTGAGAGGAATCTGTTCTTGCTAGAACGGTCATTAGATCTGATCTTGCACCATGGGTGATCCAAGTTTTATTACCGTTAATAATATATTGATCACCATCAAGTTGAGCTCTTGTTGATAAACTACCAAGATCAGATCCAGTATTTGGTTCGGTAAATACGGCAGTTGTAAGTAAATTACCAGATGCAATCTCTGGAAGATATTTTTGTTTTTGTTCTTCAGTTCCACCTAATCTGATAAGTTCTCCAGCTATCTCAGCTCTGGTACCAAGTGATCCAGCCGCAAGAAAGCCTCTTGACAGTTCTTCCGTGACAACGCACATAGCAACTTTACCCATACCTAAACCTCCATAAGACTCAGGGATTGCAATGCTAAAGACACCTAACTCAGCCATTTTAGATAACACCTGATCAGGGATTAAGTCATCTTTAAGATGCCATTCATTTGCGTATGGAATAATTTCTTCATCGGTAAATTTTTTGAACTGATCCTGAATCATGTCTAATGTATCGTCGTTGAGACCTAGGTTGGGGAAAATCCCGTTTTCAATAGAATTCATCATGGATTGTTTGACTGACCCACAAATTCCATAAGAAATTAGCTCTTTTACGTCTGGTGTCTCGCAGAAGGAAAAGCTAGTGTCTTCTAAACCGAGAGTAGACGGCCTTATGACTTCTGACTGACTTATCATAATACCATGTCGCATTTGATTTAAGTACTCTGAAAAAGCATAGACTAGAATACATGATTCTAGTTCAGAATCTTTGTTTTGTTTTTTTAAAGTGTTATACCAGCTTAATGTTTCTCTCAAAGAAAATCTGTATGTTTCAAACCAGGCAAAGCCATGCGCTTCATTCTGAAATTTCTCAAGGAGTACATTATCGACCTTTCCATTACTACAAACATTCTTAGATAAAATGCCTTTGGCGACTTCTGAAATTGATTCTAATTCACTTAGAATTTTTTCAAAAACGTTAAGGTTTTGGGTGGCAAATTCTTTTGGAGCTACGGGGTTATTCTTAATTTCTAGTGAACTATCCATGGATAAGTAAATTTAATAATTTTTAAAATATATTCAAGTTTTATTTTATCTCATTTAGACTTTTCATTCCAGTCTTTTTCGCTTGAACTAAAGCAGCCATATTACCTGGTAAATGCTCGTTGTTCATCATTTTAGTGTGTGCGAATGGAATCTGATCCCATTTAAAACATTCAGACATTAATGGGTTTATAAGTCTTTGGATCATCATTTCGTTAGCTTGATTAGCTTGATAAAGATTTGCAAAGTGGCTTCCTTGAATTCTTTTTTGTCTCATCCAGACATATCTTGCATCCATGGTAAGGTTGTATCCAGAAGTTCCAGCACAGATAACCACCATTCCTCCAGTTTTAACCAAATAACAAGATACTGGGAAAGTTGATTCACCAGGGTGTTCAAAAACTATATCAACATCTTTTTTTCCTGTAATATCCCATATATCTTTACCCAAAAGTCTACATTTCTTTATAAAATCCGAATATTGTTTTTGATCTTTTACATCAGGTAGCTGTCCAAAGCACTCATATTTTTTTCTATTAAGGACACCAACGGCACCAAGCTTTTCAACAAATGGAATTTTGTCATCATCAGAAACGATTCCAATAGCATTTGCACCAACAGCTTTGCAAATCTGTACTGCCATACTTCCAATACCTCCCGATGAGCCCCACACAAGAACGTTCATTCCTGGTCTTAAAGCATGAGGTGGATGACCAAATAACATTCTATATGCAGTAGCTAAAGTTAATGTGTAACAACCACTTTCTTCCCAAGAAAGGTGAACAGGTTTTTTTAAAAGTTGTCTAGATTGTACAGTTGTAAATTGTGCAAACGAACCGTCATTTGTTTCATAACCATAAATTCTTTGAGATTTTGAATACATTGGCTCACCACCATTACACTCTTCGTCATCTCCATCATCACGATTACAATGAACAATTACTTCATCTCCTACCTTCCATCTTTTTACATTATCTCCAGTAGCCCATACTATTCCAGATGCATCAGATCCTCCTATGTGATAGCCTGTATCCTCACCTATGACAGAAATAGGAATACCTTGGGATGCCCAAACATTATTATAGTTAATTCCAACCGCCATCACCATAACTAAAACCTCGTCCTTACCAGGTTTTTGAACAGGCATTTTTTCTATTTGCATGGCCTTTTCTGGAACTCCCAACCTATCTTCCCTGATAACCCAAGCATACATTTCTTCAGGAACTTCACCTATGTCAGGAATTTCACCAATTTCATAAATTTTCTTTGCAGTCATAACTTCCTCTGTGATAATTTAAAAAAGGTTTTATACCACTTATTTTAAAAAAATACATAATTTTCTTGTTCAATGGTAAAATTAGTATTAATTAACAGTTTTTATGCATCAAATTAAAGATAAACCCTGGTTAATTAGAACGTATGCTGGACACTCATCAGCAAAAGCGTCTAATTCTTTATACAGGAAAAATTTGGAAAAAGGTCAAACGGGTCTTTCTGTAGCTTTTGATCTCCCTACTCAGACTGGATACGACTCAGACCACGTTTTAGCAAAAGGTGAAGTAGGAAAGGTCGGTGTTCCTATAAGTCACATTGGAAACATGGAAGAGTTATTCAATAAAATACCTTTAGAAAAAATGAACACTTCGATGACAATAAATGCTCCAGCAACTTGGTTGTTATCCCTGTATATTGCAACAGCAGAAAAGCAAGGAACAAAAAAAAAGCTTTTATCAGGAACAACGCAAAATGACATTACCAAAGAATACTTGTCTCGAGGTACATATATTTTCCCTCCCAAACCAAGCTTAAAATTATCAACAGATTTGATTGAATACACAACAAAGGAAATCCCGAAATGGAACCCTATAAATATTTGCTCTTATCATCTTCAGGAGGCTGGTGCTACACCTGAACAAGAACTATCATTTGCCCTGGCAACTGCAATAGGAGTAATAGAGAATTACTCAAATAATGCCAAAATCAGCAAAGAATTATTCGAAAAAATAGTTGGAAGAATAAGTTTTTTTGTAAATTCAGGGATGCGTTTAATAACAGAAACATCAAAGATGATAGCTTTTACAGAGATGTGGGACGAAATTTGTAAAAAAAGATTTAAAGTTCGTGAGAAAAAATTTAGAAGATTTAGATACGGCATGCAGGTAAATTCTCTTGGATTAACAGAAACTCAACCTGAGAATAATGTATACAGAATTCTCATTCAAATGCTTCCCGTAGTAATAGCAAAAAATTCAAGAGCAAGAGCTGTTCAACTACCTGCTTGGAATGAGGCATTAGGATTACCAAGACCTTGGGACCAACAATGGAGTTTGAGACTTCAACAAATTATGGCCTTTGAGACAGATTTATTAGAATATGATGACGTACTTATGGGTTCAAAAGTTATTAATGAAAAAGTAAAAAAGTTAAAAAAATCCGCTTACAATGAACTAAAGAAAATTGATGAATTAGGTGGTTTAGTTGAAGCTATTGAAAAAGGTTATATGAAAAGTAAACTTGTAGAATCTCAAACACTAAGACAGAAATCAATCGAAAACGGAGTACAAAGAGTTGTAGGAGTAAATTGTTTTTCAGAAGGAGAAAAATCTCCACTCACCAATGAAAATGACGGTGGTTTTATGAAGGTAGATGAAAACTCGGAAAAGAAACAAATTGTAAATGTTCAAAATTGGAAGAAAAAAAGAGATAATAAATTAGTTATTAGACTTCTAAAAGATCTGAGACACAAAGCCACTGAAAATAATAATATAATGGATATATCAATAAAATGCGCACACGCCGGGGTTACAACTGGTGAGTGGTCTAATATTATGCGTGAGGTTTTTGGTGAATACAGAGCACCAACAGGTATTGTTTCATCAAATATTCAAAAACAAAAAATTAAGAATGAAGAGATTGAAAGTTTACAAAAACAAGTGGAAAAATTAACAAAAAAAATGAAAAGACGTCCCAAAATTATTGTTGGTAAACCTGGGCTTGATGGACATTCAAATGGAGCTGAGCAAATTGCAGTAAGAGCTAGAGATATAGGATTTGAAGTTGTTTATGATGGAATAAGATCTACACCTGAACAATTGGTTAGTGCTTCAATTGAAGAGAGTGTGCATATGATTGGGTTGTCAATCCTTTCAGGTTCTCACGTACATCTTGTTAAAAAAATTGTTCAGCTTTTAAAGAAAAATAATTGTTCAAAAATACCCGTTGTTGTTGGAGGTATTATTCCTCCAGTAGATGAAAAAAAATTAATATCAATTGGTGTAAAAGCTGTTTTTACTCCAAAAGATTTTAGGATTGAAGAAATTATGTCAAATTTAGTGAAAATTATTAGAGATTGTAATGAGTAAAAAAAAACTCTTGAATTAACGATAGAGCTCCTCCGCAACCTTTTTAATTA
>CENP01077742.1_pt1 | contig 15584 bp, 13 predicted proteins | sample 361281 | NCBI WGS metagenome assembly CENP01 (sample SAMEA2591122, study PRJEB7988) | marine metagenome | biome: marine biome (ENVO:00000447); feature: deep chlorophyll maximum layer (ENVO:xxxxxxxx); material: saline water (ENVO:00002010), including plankton (ENVO:xxxxxxxx) | depth 70 m
AATTTTTGTTGTACTTTATAACTTAAACCCGAAATTCGTAACATTAGCCCACAGCTACCTTTTAATTGTTCTAAGTATTAATATCATTTATCTTGACATTGATAATAATAATTACTATCATCTAATAGATAATGATTATTATTATCATTAGGGATATTAATGCAAGAGTAATAAACCCAACCAACAACGATTACAACAAGTCATTTAGGATATTAATTATGAAAAAATTTAGCAAAATAAGTGTATTTTGTTTTTTTACACTTATATTAATCAGCAATACCGACTTAGCAATGGCAGCTGATAATTATAGAAATTTTCCAGTAACTGTTAAGGGTTGGATGGGCACGCAAAACAATTCTGTTGCCTATACTGGGCAGATTGCTCGGCATACCTTGCATGATTCACTAAAAAAGTTAGCAGGAAAAGGTAATGGTAAGCCAAACAGCAAGTTAAAAGCAGAAATGATGTCATACTACGCCAAAAAAGATGCGGGTAGAGCAATAATTGCTCCTAAAGGAAAAGCACACTTTCCTACCAAACAAACTGGCGTTGACCAAATTAGTAAAGGGGAAAATTTATCAGGAAAGACCTATAAAGGTGCAATCTCTGGAATGCCCAACCAAATGACAGGCCCAGACTTAATCAAATTTTGGATTGATAAAGCTTCCAAGGCAAATAAAGGTTAGGATAAACTTAACGGCTATGACTACCCTCAGTTAATTTCAAAATTTATTATGGGAGCTGTTTTTTATAATCAAGCTGTTGACAACTATCTTGATGAGAAATTGAATGCAAACAACAAGCCCAACAGCAAACCTTCTTTTTTAGAAATCCACAATCAAACCAAACGTATGTTAAAATCAATAACTAGAAAGTATTATATTTTGTTAAATAAAATTAGATTTCAAACACGGACTATTTCCTTGAGTATTATTATAGCAACCATAGGAGTGATAGGTATATGTGCCACAAAACAACTAAATGCAGAGCAACTCAATTTATATTCTCATAGGCAACCATTCCTAATAAAACCCTTCCTGTCTGCTTTTGAAAAAGAGACAGGAGTGAAGACAAATGTCGTTTATGCATCAAAAGGACTTGCACAAAGGCTTCTAGCAGAAGGCAAAAGAAGTCCAGCTGACGTCATTTTAACAGTGGATATTTCTCGGCTAAACGTTTACGCAGATAAAAATCTGTTAGCGAGGGTGGACAGTAAAATCCTAGAAAAAAATATACCTCCTCATATTCGGGATAAAAATAACTATTGGTTTGGCTTTTCTAAAAGGGCCAGAATCGTTGCAATTTCGACTAAAAGAGTAAAGTTAAATGAAATTATTCGAATAGAAGATTTAGCCGAGCCAAGATGGAAAGGAAGAGTTTGCAGTCGACCCGGAAGCCATGTTTACAATCGTGCACTATTGTCATCAATTATAGCGGCGAATGGGGAAACTAAGGCGGAAATATGGGCAACTGGTCTTGTAAAAAACCTAGCCCAGAGACCACAAGGAAATGATCGCGCTCAAGTAAAAGCTATTTCGCAAGGCGTTTGCGATATAGCGATTATCAATAGCTACTATTTTGGCAAACTGCGAAACTCTCAAATATTAGATCAAAGAGAATGGGTTAAAAATATTAAAATAGTTTTTACTAATCAAAATGACCGTGGTAACCATATAAATATTTCGGGTGGCGGCGTCGCGAAATATTCTAAAAATAAAGTTTTAGCAATTAGATTTCTAGAGTTTTTAAGTCAAGAAAAAGCACAGAGATTATATAGTCAAATTAATTATGAGTTTCCAGCCAATCCAAATGTTAAATTTAGCAAAGAATTACTGTCTTGGGGAAATTTTAGCGAAGATAAGCTACCAATTACGAAAATTGCAGAACTTTCCGGCAAAGCTCAAAGAATTATAGATCGTGTTGGGTGGTAGAAAATATAGCCAGAATCTGATGCTTGTTATTCAGAGCTATTGTAATTTTTGGTCTATTTCTACTTTTATACTAGCAGCAACTTTAATTGGACCCTTTGCGGCACTAATCATACTTTCTACAGGCGATAGTGGAGGTCTCTGGGAACATCTATTATCAACAGTTGTGCCAAGATACACCGTTAATACTCTTTTTCTTATGGCGGGCGTTGGTTTCTTTAGCTTATTGTTTGGAATCAGTACAGCCTGGATAATAGCAAGATTTAAATTTTTAGGTTCGAGGATACTGGATTGGTCTCTCCTACTTCCCTGCACTGTGCCTTCGTACATTATAGCATATACCTATACTGATTTGCTTGAATATGCCGGTCCAGTTCAGAGCTTATTGAGAAACACCTTTGGTTGGTCCTCTGCTCAGGATTATTGGTTTCCAGAAATAAGATCTATGGGTGGCGCGATTTTTGTAATGTCATCGGTATTATTTCCCTACATTTATTTATTAGCGCGAACATCTTTTAGGGAAACCTCAAGATCATATTTTGAATTAACAAAATTACATAGGCCTTCAAGAAAAGTTTTTATTGATATTACTCTTGCAAGACCAGCAATAATTGCCGGCCTATCACTTGTTTTGATGGAGGTCTTATCAGATTTTGGAACTGTAGAATTTTTCGCCGTAGAAACCATAACACTGGGTATTTTTAATGTCTGGCTAGGGATGAACAACTTAGTAGCTGCGTCGCAAATAGCTGGTTTGGCCTTTATTTTTATAATTTCTTTAATACTTATTGAGCGTTGGGCAAGAATACGCCAACGCTATAGCGACACAACAAAGTCTAAAGATATAATAAAACCAATATCTCTGCCAAAATCTCAACAAATTCTATGCATTGTAGTATGTTGTATCCCAATTTTACTTGGGTTTATAATCCCAATTAGCGTTCTTCTTAATTTTATAATAAAAGGTTTTTCAATAGTAGATTTTGAAAATTTAAAGGCAGCGTTGTTTAATAGTCTAATTTTATCGATAACGGTTGCTATTATTGTAATAATGACATCTTGGACGATGGTTATAACAATTGCTTACAAAAGACAGAGAATTTTAGGTATTTTTTCAACCATTTCAACTTTAGGATACGCCTTTCCCGGGGCAATTCTTGCGATCGGTGTAGTCTCATTTGCTGGATTTATAGATAAGTTAAGTGAATATGCATATCGAGAAACCGGGATCGGATTATTCGATAACTTTTTAATAGGTGGAATTATTTTATTGATTATTGCGTGTGTAGTACGCTTCCAGGCAGTTGGACATGGCGCAATTTTTTCAGGGATTCAAAAATTATCACCAAATATTATGGAAGCTGCTGTTACATTGAACAGAAGCTTCTCAGCGAGCGTTCTAAATCTATCACCCCCACTTTTATCTAAGTCAATTCTAGCGGGCGCTATTCTAGTTTTTGTCGATGTAATGAAAGAATTGCCAATGACATTGCTATTAAGACCTTTCAACTATGAAACGTTAGCCACGTATGTATACCAATTTGCTAAAGATGAATTACTGGAAGAAACAGCCTTAGCTGCTATAATAATTATTTTAGCAGGCCTCGGCCCGATTATACTGTTAAATAAATATCAACAAAATTCCAATAAACACTAATGTATTATGATAGGTAGATTATATATTTGATCTTCAGAGCATTTTAGTGAGCCAATCTATAAAGTGATATATGTTATTTTTGACTTCGCTAAATTATATTTTAAATTAATTAAGGGTCAAAAAATTAAAAAAAATGAAAATTTTAATTATGGGCTTACCTGGCTCCGGTAAAACTTGGTTAGGTAAAAGGCTTAGCAAGCATCTTATAATTCCTTATTGGGATGCGGATGACATTAGGGGAATATATTATGATTGGGATTTTAGCCTAAAAGGAAGAGACCGGCAGGCGTTACGCATGCGCAGAATTGCCGAGTTAGATATGATTAGTATATCTGGTTTTGTTTGCCCTTTATCAAGTAATAGAAATTATTTTGCACCAGATAAAATTATCTGGATGGATACTATAAAAGAGAGTAGATACAAAGATACAAATAAAATATTTGAACCTCCAAAAAAATATGATTTAAGGCTAACGAAATGGATAAAAGAAGACCAACTGTACAAATGCTTGGAAGATTTCAACCTTGGCACAAGGGACATAATGAGCTTTTCAAACGAGCTCATGCTAAGACTGGTCAAGTTGTTATAATGGTGCGTGATACGGGTGAGAAATATCACGATCGACAACAAATGATTGATGAATTAAACTCACTAGGCTTTGAACTAGATAAAGATTTCATGATAATGGATGTTCCTAATATCACCAATATTACTTATGGGAGAGATCTGGGTTATGTAATTGAAAAAGAAACTTTTGATAAACAGATTGAAAAGATATCAGCTACCGAAATAAGAAAAAATTTATAAAAGAATCAAATAAGTTTCCCCAAGTATAGTGTCAGCAAGAAATAGAATTAATGATTGAAATTAATAAATGACAGGCTCTCCCTTCTTCTTTTTTTTACATATCCCCAAAACTGCTGGTACAACTTGGAGAAGTATTATAGATCTCCAGTTAGGATCAGAAAATGTAATTACTTACTATAACCAAAGTAATTCCTCACTTATCGATAATTTATGGGCTCTAGTAGCATCAAAACCTAATAATCTAGGGTTGATAGGACACTATAATTTTGGGGTTCATAACAATCTAAATCGTGCACCTCTTACAAACAGAGAATATAAATATTATACGTTTTTAAGAAATCCTATCGATATAACGGTATCCGCTTATTATGAAAGACTAAAACGTTATCCAAATGAATTCAAAAAACAAAATGGGACAACCATGACAATTTTGGAACATATTGAATCCCATCAACATTTTTACGATAACATACAAACCAGAATGATTGCAGGCACACCAGGTTCACGTAAAATAAACCAGCAGGAATTGATTCTCGCAAAAGAAAATATTAATAATAATTTTGATTTCGTAGGAATTTTAGAGAAGTTTGACGAGTCTATTCTATTATTATCAAAAATATTGAAATGGAGGCCATGCAGATATGGCGCCCTAAACCAAAACCTTGAACCAAAAACACTAGATCAAATAACTGAAAAGTATATTAAAAAAATAACTTTTTATGACTCTCAATTGTATAACTTTGCCTTAGAGCAACTAAATGAAATAATAGAAAATCAAACTGAGATATTCAAAGAAGCACTCTTTGAACTCAATAAATTAACAAAAAATTTGAGTCAAGAAACAAATATTTTAACCTCGCCATCTTCAGCAAAGGAGAAAATTGAGAGATATCTGAATACAATTTTTTAAACTAATTGTACTATTAAAAATTCCAAGCCTTTACGTGATTGTATCCATGTAAAGTACCGTCAGCATTGCACAAATTACAGGGGCTCTGTTTTCTCTTCCCGTTAATTAACTGATTACGCCTTTTTTGCAGGGCTTTTGAAAGCCAAACCTCAATTAAACTTTGAGAAAAAATATTGCCTAATTTTACCTTTTTATTCCAATCTTGAACACACAATAATGCATCACCATTCCAATCGATCGTCATAGAGTAAGCTGGATAATGGCAAGGATGACTGATATCTATAGGGTCCTGATCACCAATCTTTATTGTGCCCGCCCTATTGGTCAACTTTAAACCAAAACCATCTGCCTCACTGTGCCACCTGTCCCTCAATATAAATTTTTCTTCAGAACAATCGGCATCTAGGAATAGAGATTTAAATTTCTCAACCTGATGAACGCCATCATACATACTAACTACAAAGTATCCAACCCCAGCCTCAACCAAATTAGTAATAATACTTGGCGTTAGATAATCTCCATTCGTGACAATTTCAATTCGAGCAGTCTTACTTAAAATTGAAACTACTTCAATTATATCTGGGTGAAGCAACGGTTCACCAAAACCACATAATACAATAGCACCTTGATATTCAATACTTCGTAGCTCAATGGCCATCTTACGAATTAAGTCCAACGAAATATTTAAGTTTTGGTTTGGATAGAAATCATCATCAATCCTAGGACAAAAAATACACTTTCTATTACATAATTCGGTAACATTTATATCTATCCAACTAAATACTGGTGATCCATTAATCATTTGAACCACATCAATATAGTTTGATTTCCTTCTTAGGTTTTGTTTGGTACTCTCATTTATAGTCATTAAAATACATCAAATTAATAAGTTATTTTAGATTTAAGAACATAATAGTTACAAGTGAACATTGAATTAATTTATTTTAACAATATTTTTAAACTCAGTGTAAATATATGTTACAAAACTAATAGTTATAAAAAAAATTAATATAAATTAGTACTGGCTATGACCTATTGCAAAAAAAGAAAAACACTATGGAAATTGATCTTTACTCTCAGAAAAATGATCACGGTATTTCAAAAAAAGAATATTTAGAAATTCTTATTAAAAAGAATTATGAAAGAAAACTCGATAGCGCATTCAATTTACCTTGGTCTTTTAATAGAGAACTTCGAGATACAGATCTTGATGATATTTCAGCTGTCAGAGAGTGTTTCGACGAAAATAGATACCTGAAGGAAAACCTAACCGTTAAAAAGGCAATTGATAAGGGATTAGTAGCGTCTGCTTGGCACCACTGGTTAGAATTTGGTCGAATACAGCGTAGGTTTGCAAAATTTAACCTTCCATTTGAGGTTATTAATAATAATAATTACAATCAAGACTTATATATTTTAATAGACCGGAATTCTATTTCTGACCTACCAAAAGAGCTTTTTAATACATTGGTGCAACAAACCACTCTTGGCTTCGAGACTTTAGACTTAATCAATCCTTTCAATTATCTTCTGGTCTCAAATCTTCGAAATCAATTAATTAGTGCTAAACTAGCGCCAACCACAACTTCGGTTATTTATTTGAAACCAATTTTGGATCCTGCAACCTCTTTAAATACAATTACATTGAGACATATAAATCTAAACTATGACAGCATATTTAGTAATCGAGGATTACCTCACTACTTAGTAGAACCACATTCGCCTATTTATGGAGAAAACATTGTCTATGCATCCATGCATTTATCCGTTGTAATGGGATCAAAGCGCATCATTCTAATTGGTGACTTAGAGAAAGATAATGATGAAACTATCTTTCTTAAAAAAATAATATCAGATATTAAGCAACATAATATTCACGTTATTTCTACCGACGAAAACTCATCATTTTCTAAAGCCGGCGCAACCTATATATCTTTAGAGAATTTGCTGCGGAAAAGTCCACCAAGAAAAAAAATAGTTAAAGAAAGTTATATTCATAACGATGGTTATGACTTAGAGCAGAATAATTTTTTTATCTCAAAAGCATCTGGCAGCCATTTATATGACTCGAGCGGAATAAAATATATTGACACCGCGATGGCTGCTGGATCGGCTCTATTAGGGCACGCGCACGAAGGCCTGAAAGAAACAATAAGTAACGCTTTGACTAAAGGGAGTCTTTTTTGCAAACCGACAACTTCTGGGATAATACTGGGCAACCGTCTGAAAGATATATTCCCATGGTTTTCAGGTTTTGCGCTTTGCAATACTGGGTCCGAAGCAACTATGCGCTTAATTCGAATAGCACGAAACCACTCACATAAAAAGAAAATTGCTTTATTTGCCGGATCTTGGCATGGAACACACGACTTCTTGTTGGTCGACGATAAAGGATCAAATACGTCAGATAAACCCGAGGCATTTTTGCGTTCAGCGGGTAGTCCAGAAGAATTACTGGATTTGATAATTTTACTCCCATTTAACAGTGAAGCAGCTTTCAATAAAATTCAACAACATAAAGATGAAATTGCTGTGGTAATTACAGAACCGATCCAGGGTTCGAACCCTAAAGAGAGTGATATTAAATTTATGAGAGACCTGAGGAAGGTAACTCAGGAGAATAACGTACTCCTAGCTTTTGATGAAATAATAACTGGAGGGCGGCTCGGTTTAGGCGGATTTCAGAAACGATATAAAATTCATGCCGACCTAGCGAGTTACGGTAAAATTTTTGGTGGGGGGCTTCCATTTGGTTTTATCGGTGGAACAACCCAAATTATGGAGACTATTCATGACCCCGCGTCTCGAGGCCGTCATAATTCAACAAATAAGCCATTAATCTTAGGGGGTACATTTACTGGAAATCCACTGACATTATCCGCTTGTAATTATCTACTCAATCATTTGTGCGAAAATGAGGAAGAAATATATTCTTATATTGACCAACTTTCAAAAAATATGCGTGCGAGTATCAATGACTTTTGTGAAGCAGAAAAAATAGCGGTTAGAATGTCGGGCATCGGTTCAATAAATAGATTAATTTTTAGTGATCAAAAAATTCTTTCCGCGCGCCATAGAGATGAGGTTGAGACACCCCCAAAAATACAATCAAAAATTTACGCTGAATTACTTGCCAAGAAAATACATGTGGCTGGTAATAGGCTTATTTTTCTGAGTACTGCCCATACACCAGAGGAAGTTTCATTCATAATAGATGAGATTAAAAGAACACTTCTTGAGTTCAAACAGGAACGAGTGCTTTGAAAAATAATACTTTAGAAAGTGGAGATTTTATTTTTCGTGAGAACGATAAAGGAGCACTTGATTTTATTGGTGATTTTAATGGACTCTATTCTGCCAACGATGATCCGTGGTCACAATCAGGACAAAAACTAGAATGGTCACCTTATTATAGTTTCTCTCGAGCCCGAATTACGAACGAATTAACAAAATACTCAGGAAATAGGAATGTTCTTGAGGTAGGATGCGGTCTTGGCTTTGTTGTAAAATTCTTATCGAAGAAATTTTCTTCTTTTGTTGTTGATGGTCTAGATATAAGCCAAGTCGCGATAGAAAAGGCTAAAATTAGATTTCCCGACTATAATTTTATAATCGGTGATATTACGGCGCCGAATTTTAAGACTTATCGGCAATATGATATAATACTACTCAATCAGATACTGTGGTACGTTCTAATATCATTGAAAGATGTCATGAAAACGTGCCATGAACTCTTATCAAGTTCTGGTAATTTAATAATAAGCCAAGCATTTCTGAAAACCCAACAAAAATACGGACGAGAAATAATTGATGGTTTTGAGGGTTTAAAGTTATTTATGGTAGAAAATTTAAATAATGAGTTTACCTTAATTTCCGAAAAATACGATGCCAATTCGAAATTTAAGCATAACGATGGCCTATTAGTTTATCGGAAGCGTTAAAGATAAAAAAATGTCACTCAAACCGACTAACCGTATGAATAAAAAATCGAAAAACTTTAATAATTTTACCTCTTTATTTAAACAAAAAAGTATAGAGGATCGTTTATTTGAGGCTAACAATCTAATTAATTTTGTTGAGCTTAAAAAAGATAGGTCAGCATTACCCGAGCTAGAATTAGCGATTAAGTTGTTGAAAGAAAACTTACTGGATTATGGCGATTGCGAGACCAGCACCCTGTTACTCGCCCGACTTTTTTTATGGCAGGATCGGTTAAAAGAGGCTTTAGAATTATGTAACAAGATTCTCAATTTAAATAAGTATAATTATTTAGGGTTGCACATTCGAGGTGTAGTGCAACTTCATATGGGTGAAGTTGATAGAGCTATTATTGATTTATTATTTTTGCATAAAATTAATCCAGAGCATGGCCTCGTTGCATGGAACTTAGCGAATGCTTATTTTTCGGATAAAAAATATAAACTAGCCTGGAGTGTGTTTGATAGAGCAAATTCAGTTTTATTTAATAACTATCCGAGAGTCCCATTATGGTCTGGTGAGGATTTAGATAATACGAACATTATTTTAACTCAATATAATTCATGTGGTGGTGGGGATGATATAATGTACGCACAAATAATCCCGGAAGTCCTAAATATCGTGAAAAGTGCTTTCATTGAGACTGATCCTAGGACCTTTTCGCTTTATCAGCAGTCATTCAAAGGCCAGAATATTTTTTTAAGTGGTGACACACCTTGGGTAGACCATACTAAGATCGACTTCCAAATAATGGTTCCATCACTCGGGACTTTATTTCGCCAAGAAGAGTTTCAATTTAAAAATAATAACAGTTATTTAAAACCTGCGCACACTGAAATTAAACGATGGGATAAACTAATAAAAAAAATCGCAAACAAGAATCTTAAAGTAGGCATATGCTGGCGAAGCTTAATTTCAATTGGTTTAACAGGGCCATTTAGTTCAAACCTTGATGATTGGGGGGAAATTCTAAAAATACCCAATATAAGTTTTTTTGAACTTCAATATGACGAAAGCGAGAAAGAAAGGCAGCGTGCAGAAAATTTATTTAACACAGAGATTCACAAATTGGATAATGTCGATATGATGACAGAATTTGAGAAAATTTCAGCTATTTGCCTTAACATGGATATTGTAATATCCGCTGTTACAACGGTTGCCCTTATCGCTAATGCATCTGGTGCCCGTGTCTGGGAATTGCGTCCAGAATATACTGCACTCGATATGAGTGGATTACCATGCTTCCCAAATCGTCAAATTTATTCAAGAGGCCACTCAGAATCTTGGAAAACCGTACTTAGTCAAGTTGCGAAAGATTTGAACAAATTAATGAATGAATCTCGTGAATAATTCTTCAAGATATTCAGCGAATCAGGGGAATTTAATTTTTGAGGGAATTAAAAAAAATCCACTGCACCATATGAAACCAGAATTAAGCAAAGCCCTCGCTTATTTTAATACCGTAGAAATGCATGATCCCCAGTTTCTAGATACACAATTATCCAAAATAGATATTTTGACTTGGCGTGATCAATTAGATGAGGCACTTAAATTAGCGGAACTATTAATAGAGTTTAAAGGATATGATACTGATATCATCTTAAAACGAGTATTGATAAATATCCAAAGTGGAGAACTTAATTTTGCACTCAGAGATATTAAAGGCCTGCAATCTATTGACCCATATAATTCTCTCTACTACCGACTAAAGGCTATGTGCTTGTTTCAACAAGGCCAAATTAGTGATGGCTGGAAATACGCCACAACTTCTTTCAACTTTGAAAATTTGAATGTTCGATATCAGAACTTACAAAGATGGAATGGTGAAAGTCTAGACGATAAAGTTATCGTTTTAACCATGCTCGATATACGAGGTGGTGGTGACGAAATAATGTTCGCAAGCATCATTCCTGAAATTATCCGAAGAACACGCATTTGTTTCGTAGAAACTGAAAAAAGGGCTTTATCTCTATTCGAACAATCATTTAAAAACGCAATAGTTTTTTGTAGAGGAGAAGAGCCATGGAAAAATAAAAATATTAAAGTTGATTTTCATTGTTGGTCTAGAGAATTAGCTCCATATATATTTCCATCCGCCACAGATTTTCCAAAATCCAATAAATACCTCGAATTAACTGATAAAAATTTTTCTTTTTGGGACCAAAAATTACAAAAAATAAATGATGGCAAATTCACGATTGGACTCTGTTGGCGCAGTCATCACTCTGTAGGACCAAATATGCCAATGTGCACGAACCTTAACGAATGGGAGCCGGTTTTTAAAATACCTGATGCTACATTTATAACTCTACTCGGCATTGACGATCAAAATGAAGTACTAGAAACTGAAAAAAAATTCGGAATTAGAATTCATTCAATTGATGGAAGCAATTTTTCTCAAAACTTTGACGATATTGCAGGCATAGCCAAAGCTTGCGATGCTGTTATCACCGTTCCCTCGACAACCAGCATTATAGCAAAAGGAGTTGGCGCTAATGTCCTTCATCTCCAAGCGGAATATACAGCATTGTGCATGGATATATTACCATGGTTTCCAGATCAAAAACTATACACACGCAAGTGGAATGAGACTTGGGAGTCTGCGATAAACCATATTTCTAAAGATATTAGAAAAATAGTTTCGAAACATTATAAAAGGTTATAGGTGCAATATTTTTCTGAGGTCTCTTAATTTCTCCTAAGCTCGATAGAAAGGCCTTTCAAGAAAATTTAAATCCTATATTAATTTCTATAAATTACCTTATATCCTTCAAATTGGAATATGAATTTAATGATTATAATGGGCGTAAAATCAATTGGGCATGATACCGGGGCAGCAATAATATCCGATGATAATCATGAATTGAAAATATGTGCTATTTCGGAAGCCCGGTTAAACCGGATCAAACATAGTTGGCGGTTTCCCTTGCATTCGATACAGTATTGTTTAGATGCATTTGGTCTAAATGATTTAAATAAAATCGATGCTTTTTATTCTGACGCGCACATTGGGCAGTTGACATCTAACATATCAACCCGAACTCCAAATTCTTATGACCCGAGTTGTGATACAGTCGAGGCATTTAATCAGATTGTTCATTCCTTGTTAGAAATTGATAGAGAAAAAGTTAAATATTGCAGCCACCTTAAAGCTCATGCGGCAAGTTCGTATTATTTGTCGCCCTTTGATGAAGCGACAGCGCTGGTAATAGATGGAGGTTACGGTTTATTTAAAGGCGAGGGGCTAGAGCTTAAAACAATTCATATGAATGGTTACTATGATTCTTGGGAGTTTGGGAAACAAACAACAAAGAAGAATATCGCAACGACAGGTGTATTATACGAGTTCATTACAACTGTTCTCGGATTTTCTGGCTTTGACGCCGGAAAAACAATGGCTCTCGCTTCCTTTGCCCAAAACTTTGAAAAAAAAAATTATTTTCCTAAACCAGAGAATCGTCATAAAGATGTTTGGAATGATTACCGGCAGCTTATAAATTGGATTAAAAACAATATACAAGAATTCAATAATGAAAAAAAGAACCAAAGCGCAGAGAATTTATTATCAGAAAAATGGGTTAATTTAGCGCGACAAGCTCAAGAAATGCTCGAAGAAGATGTTATCTACCTAGTGAGAGAGGCAATAAACACAGTTTCAAGTAAAAACTTGGCATACTCCGGCGGCGTTGCACTATCTTGCATAACTAACCGTAAAATTATTGATGCAAACATTGTTGAGAATATATTTATACAACCTTCATCATCTGACGAGGGAATAGCTCTTGGCTGTGCATTGTCAGGGTATTACGAAGAAGGGGGTCAAACTAGAACTGTAATGGATAATGCTTATCTCGGCAAAGATTATGATCAAAAAATAATTCCAAATACACTTCTGAAAAATAATTTAGAATATAAGAAAACCTCTGTTAGTGAGGTAGCCAAATTAATAGCATCAGGAAAAATAATAGCGAGGGTCTCAGGAAAATCTGAATATGGGCCGAGGGCGCTAGGTAATCGTAGTATACTTGCTGACCCTCGAAACCCAGATATGGTAGATATCTTGAATTCAAGAATTAAACATCGAGAATCATTTAGGCCCTTTGCTCCCTCTGTGATATACGAGAAAAGAAACGAATATTTTGATATGATTACTGAAGGCCCATATATGAATATCGCCGCGCCTGTAAGAAAACAGTACAAAACAAAAATACCGAGCGTTACCCACATAGATGACAGTTGCAGGCCCCAAACAGTCAAGGAAAGCCAAAACCAGGCTTACTATAATTTACTTAAAGCATTTGGTAATGAGACTGGTATATATTGTCTTATAAATACATCTTTCAATGATAATGGGGAGCCAATAGTTGAAACATATGAGGATGCCGCCCGTACATTTCTTCGGACCGATATCGATTATTTATTTGTTGAAGATTATTTGGCTTGGAAGCCTAAAAAACAAGAGGCAAATCGAACCCTCCCACTGCGAACTAAGATACATGACGAAGTGTATCAAAAACTTATTGAGCGATATGTAAATTCAGAATTTCTCTACAAAATTATTAATACCATTACCCTTGATGATGGGAAATCAGCGTTTGATTTGTGTAAAGAACTAGCACTATTGCCGAAGGATTAACTAATGCAAGAACATCCATGGGACGAATGGAAAACTGAGATAATCAATACAATTAACTCCATTGAATTAATTAATGATCCCTTCCATTACTTTTATATTGAGCCTTTTCTGCCAGCAGAGCTATACAAGATGCTGGATATTTTCTGGCCAAGTTCCAATTGCTTTTGGGGTCAGGATGAGATTTCATACACCCCTTTATACCATAAAGAGGCCAACCTTCGGAAAGTTGTAATTATAGATGACACTCCGGAGCTTAGTTCGACCGAAGAAGGCAAATTATTTTGGTCTAAATTTAGAGATTTGATACGGCAACCGATATTATCAAAAGTTTTTATCGCAAGGACAGAAGCCTATATTAAATCGGTCAGAAAGGATATAATAGATACACCGATAAAATATTTTTCCAACGCTCTACTAGAGGATGATACTATTGGATTCGAATTAGGCCCACATATTGACTCAGAAAAGAACCTTTTGAGTCTTCTGCTATATCTACCTGATGCTAACGCACCAGAGAATATGGGAACTTGTGTTTACAAGCCTAATACTCAATTTTGTATTGATAATCCTAGTATTGGATATCAATTTAACGGAGAATATTTTAAGGAAACAGATTTTGAACTCACTTATCGAGCCCCTTATCGAGCTAATGCCCTATTTGGTCTAATTAATGAACCACGCGCCTATCATGGTGTAAAAAAGATTGAGAATAATTTGTTCAGAAGAAGGCACATTCAGTGGACGATTACACAGGAAAATACTAGTCCATACCCATCTATTTTGAGCAGGATTAAGAATGGGGTCACTCCTGAATCTCAACGCGTAGAAAGAAGGCTTCAAGAGTTGTTGAATAAAAAACGGTAAAAAATTTAATTAAAACTACCAGTTTTTATTTGACTAATAATATCAGGTTTATGTCAAAATGAATGTTGAACTCTTATCATTAGTTACATCTAAATATAATAAAGTATATTTTTCTGATCAAATACCGGATATTGAATATTTAATTTTTAGTAATGAGAATGATCAATTTTTAATAAAAGATGAGCTAATAAGACTCAAAAAAAATATGTTTCAGGGTTTTATCAAAAAAAATAACGAAGACATAATTGATAAATATAAAAATAGGTGTATACCACTGGATCAAATTGAAGGTTTTATTGAATCAGGTGCCTCTATAATACTCACAGCCGATATGTTTATGACCATTATTCAATATTACGGATCAGCTAAGATAGAGGACTGGTCAGATCAAATTTTTTTCGCAAAAATATCCAACTGGATATTAAGCCAAGGGGTTTTCGACATTTATCGTAATAATGTTGTTCGATGGGCTTACGAAAAAGCATCTAGTGAGAGCCCAAAAACCATCGAGACTATATTAACTTTATTTTTAGTATTATATGGCCCTAAATCTCTAAATAAGCCGGAACGAATAGCAAGTCTTGCGAATTACGACAAATATCAACTTGAGAATGGTCGTATCGCATGTATTTATAATTCTGCATCTAATTTATTATTTGGTTGGCTGTTCTATAGAGAAGCAATAACACAAGATTTAACTAAAAATAGCATAAGTTTGCCCCATCCTTTTTGGAAGGGGCAAGATTTCAGAGAAAAACGTATTGTTTTTCGACGCGTTCACGGACCATCAGATGAAATTCTATA
>CENP01215716.1_pt1 | contig 15577 bp, 13 predicted proteins | sample 361281 | NCBI WGS metagenome assembly CENP01 (sample SAMEA2591122, study PRJEB7988) | marine metagenome | biome: marine biome (ENVO:00000447); feature: deep chlorophyll maximum layer (ENVO:xxxxxxxx); material: saline water (ENVO:00002010), including plankton (ENVO:xxxxxxxx) | depth 70 m
CACCTTGGCAAGGTGATGCTCTACCCCTGAGCTACTTTCGCTAATGGTCTGTAAAAATAGTAAAATCAAGCATTTCTATTCAAAATTTGGCTAAACTTTCTATAACTAATTCTAAAAAATTTTATCATTTCAGAAAAAGAAATTGGAAGACGGATTAAAAAATATGAGGGATACAACTACTATTTTTTTAGCTGTTGTTTGATCTCATTAAGTTTCATAAGTGCTTCAATTGGTGAAAGGGTATCGATATCCAAATCATTGATTTCTTCCCTTAAATTTTCCAAGAGTGGGTCGTCTAAATTGAAAAAACTCAACTGCATTTCATCCTTACCCACTTTTAGACTTTCGGCATTGGTTTCTAAGGTATTTGACTTTTCCAATCCTTTGAGTTTTTGACTGGCCCGACGAATTACAAATTCTGGTATACCCGCCATTTTGGCAACATGGATTCCGAAACTGTGAGCACTACCTCCAGGTACCAATTTCCGTAAAAACAAGACCTTGTCTTCCAACTCCTTTACCGAAACATTAAAATTCTTGATTCTTGGGAAATCGTGGGTCATTTCATTCAACTCGTGGTAATGGGTAGCGAAAAGCACCTTGGCTTTGACAGGGTGTTCGTGTAGGAATTCGGCAATCGCCCATGCGATGGAAATACCATCGTAGGTGCTGGTGCCTCGCCCTATCTCATCTAATAATACCAAACTGTTTTCGGTAATATTATTTAATATTGATGCGGTTTCATTCATCTCCACCATAAAGGTAGATTCTCCCATGGAGATATTGTCACTCGCCCCCACTCGGGTAAAGATTTTGTCCATTAACCCTGTTCTCATGGAGGCTGCAGGAATAAAACTTCCCATCTGCGCCATCAGAACTAAAAGGGCTGTTTGTCTGAGAATGGCCGATTTTCCAGACATATTGGGACCTGTAATCATAATGATTTGTTGGGCAACAGGGTCAAGCAATAGATCGTTTGCAATAAAAGGTGTTCCGGGAGGCAATTGATGTTCAATCACAGGATGCCTTCCTTTTTTGACCTCCAATACAGTACCTTCAGAAAACTTGGGACGGGTGTAGTTGTACTTGATCGCCAAGGCAGCAAAGCACCACAAAACATCCAATCGGGCGATCTGACGGGCATTGACTTTCAGTAATTCAATATGTGATTGCATTTCGGTGAGCAATTCCATATACAAACTACTTTCGATGACCTTTATCTTTTCTTCTGCACCCAATATTTTGGTTTCGTACTCCTTCAATTCCTCAGTGATGTACCGCTCTGCATTAACCAAGGTTTGCTTTCGGATCCAATCCTCTGGCACCTTGTCCTTATGGGTGTTTGTGACTTCTATATAGTAGCCAAACACGTTGTTAAAAGCAATTTTTAAAGAGGGAATATTGGTGAGTTCACTTTCCCTTTCAAGCATCTTATCGAGGTGATTTTTACCCGAACTAAGTAAGTCTCTAAGTTCATCCAGTTCGCTGTTTACCCCTTCAGCAATGACCTCTCCTTTGCTAAGCAATACAGGTGCCTCCGGTTGGAGGGTTGATTGGATGAAACTGCTGATTTCCTTGGCATCCAAAAAATCTTTAGCCCTTTGTTTGAGCACCTTATCGGAGTGATCGGCTAAATAAGACTTCAGCTGTTCGATTTCTTCCAGTGATTTACCCAGTTGCACCAGTGCCCGCGGACTGATTTTCTGAGTGGCAATCTTAGCCACAATTCTCTCTATATCAACCATTTGATTCAGGTAATGGGCAATTTGATCGTAAGCATCGGTATCGTTTACTATAGCTGAGACCGTGTCCAAACGTTTTTCGATTACTTTCAAGTTCCTTTCTGGAAAGGCCAAACTGTGTTTGAGCATCCTCCCTCCCATCGCCGTGAGGGTCTGATCCAAAACATCTATCAATGCAACACCATTGGGGCTGGTGGACTGAAACAACTCCAAATTCCGCATGGTAAACCGATCCATCCAAACGTATTCTTCCTCAAATATTCTTTTGACTCCTGTGACGTGGGGAATTTTATTGTGGTGGGCTTCCTTGAGGTAGTGTAATATCGCACCTGCTGCGATTACTCCTGTTTCTATATTTTCTATCCCAAACCCCTTTAGACCAAGTGTCTTAAAATGGGCAGTCAATTGATCTACTGCATACTGAGATTCAAAAATCCAATCCTCTAGATAAAAGACATTGAACTCCCCACCCATATAATTGGCAAAAGCTTTTTTCATGGGTTTAGCAACCAATACCTCATTTGGCGCAAAATTTTGTAACAACTGCTCGATCTGAACTACATTACCCTCAGATACCCAAAAATCTCCTGTGGATATGTCCAAAAAGGAAACTCCTGTATTGGATTTGCCAAAGTGAAGAGCGGCCAAGAAATTGTTTTTTTTCTGTTCCAGCACCTCATCGTTAAGGGACACTCCTGGCGTGACCAGTTCAGTCACCCCTCTTTTCACTATTTTTTTGGTCATTTTCGGGTCTTCCAGCTGATCGCAAATCGCCACCCGACACCCGGCCCTTATCAGTTTGGGTAAATAAGTATTCAAAGAATGGTGTGGAAATCCAGCTAACTCAGTTTCGCTGTTACTACCCGCTCCTCTTTTGGTGAGAATAATCCCCAATATCTTCGCGGCGCGAACCGCATCGGTTCCAAAGGTCTCATAGAAATCTCCCACCCGAAATAACAACAAAGCATCGGGATACTTTCCCTTAATCTGGTTATACTGCTTCATTAAAGGGGTTAACTTGCTCGACTTGGCCACTATAGAAAGTGTTTTTGCGAATGTAATTATTAAAAAATTCCTGTAAGAATTGGGTTTTAAAAATTTGTTAACAAGCACAGTACCACCTATTATTTACTAATTTTATAAACATGCGAAAACTAAAAAACAGCGAACTGATCCGCAAGTCGGTCACCGATTTCAAGCAAGCCCCCAAGACCCCAATGATTTTGATCCTTGACGATGTACGCAGCTTGAATAACATCGGCTCAATTTTCAGGGCTGCCGATGCTTTTTTGATCGAAAAAATCTTCCTCTGCGGTATTACCGCTTGCCCTCCACACAAAGATATTCACAAAACAGCACTGGGAGCGACCGAATCTGTGGACTGGGAATATCAAAAAGAGGCCAAGGAAACTGTAAAACAACTGCAATTGCAAGGGGTAAAGGTTTATGCCATCGAACAAGCAAAACAGGCCCTTTCACTAGAATATTTTGAAGTCATCAAAGAGGATAAATATGCTTTTGTTCTGGGAAACGAGGTCAAAGGTGTGTCTCAGTTCACCGTGGACCAATGCGATGGAGTAATCGAAATTCCACAAGAGGGTACGAAACACTCTTTAAACATCTCGATAGCAACTGGGATAGTCCTTTGGGATTTTTATCAAAAGTTTAAAAAGCCTTGATCCGTTGTAATATGATCTGATAAGCCCTTTCATCATTTACAAAATCTAAATCTGTAAGGTCTATTTTTTGATAGCGAAAGGGCAATCCCAATTGGATGAAATTTTGATAACCCACCTCAATTTTTTTAAGATAATCAGGAGAAATATTCTGTTCATAGGACCTGCCCCTACTTTTGATATGTTGCTTTATTCTTTCAAGTGGCTGATGGAGAAAAATTACCTTTTGAAAAACAAACTCTTTACCTACCCACTGATCGTAATTTTTTTTAAAATCTTTATAATCCAAAAAACTAAGATTGATTTTGGCAAAAATCAAGGATTTGAACAATGAATGATCTGTTACCCCTATTTTTTTTGGAATCTCCCCTTTAAAAAACCCACTAAATTGATGATATCTGTCGGCTAAAAAATAGTTTTCCAAGGGAAGGGCAAACCGCTCAGGTTGATCGTAAAATTTTTCGAGATAAGGATTTTGGGTGAAGTTTTCCAATAGAGCAGGAACGTTATAATCTTTAGCTATTTTTTTAGCAAGTGAGGTTTTTCCCACACCAATATTACCTTCAAAAACCAATATTTGATCCTCTATAAATAAATCTGGAGACCATTTTTTTAATGGTATTTTTTGAGGAGAAGACGAATCAGGGCAAATCTTTGACAAATCTAACATGCTCTTACCCAATTTGGGGTGGACAAAATCTGGGGCCAATTCGCACATGGGAAACAAAATAAAATTCCGCAATTCCAGACAAGGATGCGGCAATTTCAATCCTTCTACTTCAATAATTTGATTCTCATAAAACAATAAATCCAAGTCGATATTTCGGGATTTATATACCCCTTCTGGAGATCTTACGCGACCCATTTGCTGTTCTATTTTCAGCAAATTGTTTAACACTTGAAGCGGCTGCAGTTCAGTTTCAATTCCTATGCAAGCATTTAGAAAATCCGGACCGTCAAAGCCCCACGAAAGAGTCTCATAGATAGATGACAAATCGATTAAAACCCCTATATCTTTTTGAATTCGAAAGACTGCCCCTTGGATATTCCCCAGGCGGTCATCCTTATTTGATCCTAGTGAAATATATGCTTTATTCATTTTAATCCTATGGTAAATTTCGTAAAACAATTTCACAAACCCTATCTTTGAAAACAAAATCCGCAGACATGAATTTCTTCAAAAGTTTTTTGGCATCCTTCATTGGAACCTTTTTAGCGTTCGGACTATTAACGATTTTCTTTTTTATGGGTATCGCTACCATTGCCACCTCCATAAATTTTCAAAAGAATCAGGGTACTTGGGTCAGTGAAAATAGTGTCTTAGAATTGGATCTAAATTCAGTAATCTCAGATAGGAGTCCCAAGTTTAATCAGCTTAAGAGCTTTTCTGATTTTGGCACTGTAATAGCGGGAATGGATAAAATTTTAGGTAGTATCAACAAGGCCAAAGAGGATGATAAGATAAAAGGAATCAAGTTACGATCTGGCTTAATCAGCTCAGGCTGGGCACAAGCCAGAGAAATCAGAAAAGCCCTTGCTGAATTTAAAACCTCAGGTAAGTTCATCTATGCCTACTCAGATTTTATGTCACAAAAAGGATACTATGTGAGTTCTGTAGCTGACAGTATTTTTATGAATCCTCTAGGGGTAATGGAGCTTAAAGGTCTTTCTTCAGAAGTACTTTATTATGAGGATTTCCAAAATCAATACGGTGTCAAAATGGAAGTGATACGCCATGGAAAATACAAAAGCGCCGTGGAACCCTATTTACAAGATCAAATGAGTTTAGAAAATCGCACACAAATACAAGGCCTTCTGAATGCGGTATGGGGAACCCTTAGAGATGAGGTGTCCGAAAGTAGGGGGTTGGCATCTAATACAATCGATGCTCTTGCTGATGACTTGGTCATCACAGATGCTGGGGAGGCTTTGGCGCAAGGACTTATTGACGGTTTGATCTATGAAAAGGGTTTTGAAAATAAAATTAAGGCAGCTCTTGAAATCGATGCAGCGGAAGAGTACAAAGTAATGAGCTTCAATAAAATAAACGTTCGAATCAAAGAGTATAACAAGGAAATAACCGACCGTATTGCCATCGTCTATGCCCAAGGGCCCATATTGTACACCGAAGGGAGTGAGGAAATCATTGGAAAAGAATCCATCAATAAAGCTTTTGAAGAAATATTGGACAGTAAAAAAATTAAAGCAGTTGTCTTGCGCATAGACTCCCCTGGAGGGGATGCGATGAGTTCAGAAATCATACTCAATGCCTCAAGAGCGCTAAAAGGTAAAAAGCCTTTTGTGGTCTCTATGGGCAACGTCGCTGCCTCTGGAGGCTATTACATTGCATGCTTGGCCGATAGAATTTTTGCAGACCCCATGACGGTCACAGGTTCCATTGGTGTGTTGGCCGCCTTTCCCAACATAAGGGGTATAGCCAATAAAATAGGCATAAATGCAGAGCAGGTAATGACCCATGACAATGCTATGGGTTATAGTGTTTTTGAACCCCTAAGCGGTGGATTTAAAAAAAGTACAATAGCCACCATCGAAAAAGTATATCACACATTCAAATCACGTGTAGCAGAGGGAAGATCTCTGAGCATGGAAGTAGTAGAGGAAATTGCTCAAGGTAGGGTGTGGTCTGGAAAAGAAGCAATTCAAGTAGGATTGGTGGATGCATTAGGCGGACTGAAAGAGGCCATCACAGCCGCAGCAGAATTGGCAGAAATTGAAAACTACAACTTGGTGGATTATCCCAAATATGAAGACAATTTGGAAAGTATATTCTTTGATGCCTTTGCTATAGCCAAAACAAAACTATTACAACACCCTCTAGAAAAATACGCCTCAGAATTTATCGAACTTAGCCAGCTAGAAGGAATCCAAACCAGAATTCCTTATTCGATTAAAATGGAATAAATGAAACCACAACAGCGGCAGCTCGCGGCCAAAATTTATATATATCTCTCTGCTTTGTTCATTACCTCACTGGTAGTGTCAAATCTAATTTTTCAAAAGTTTTTTTACTGGTATCCCTTTAAAGGGGAAATTTTTGGAAGTAGATTATTCGAGCTATCAGTTGGTATCTTGCCTTACCCCCTCACCTTTTTAATCACCGATTTAATTTCTGAAATCTATGGAAAAAAAGCCGCCAATCGTGTAGTTACTGCTGGCATATTTGCCTCTTTCTTTTCGATAGGGATATTACTGGTGGCAGATTACGTACCTGCTTTGGAAAGTTCACCTGTTGACGATGCCACGTTCACTAAAGTGTTTTCACTTTCCCCCCTAGCGGTTTTAGCGTCTATGATTGCTTATTTGTTCGCCCAATTCTTCGATATAAAGATTTACCATTATTGGAAAAAATTAACCCAAGGGAAAATGCTGTGGTTACGGAATAACTTCTCTACTTTTACCTCACAGTTTTTAGATACTTTTTCTGTAGTACTCTTGCTTAGCGTTTTTGGAATTTTACCTTGGGATTTGTTTACCGGATTGGTGATTTCAGGATTTGTTTTTAAAGTTATTGTAGCCGCATTTGATACCCCACTACTTTATTTGTTTGTATGGATCTTCAGAAAAAAATTTGACTTAAAACCGGGGGAAGAAATCAAGCTATAAATTGGAAAATCCTAGCCTTACCCGAATCAATAAATACCTGAGTGAAATAGGCTACTGCTCAAGACGGGAGGCAGATCGTTTGATCCAAGCTGGAAGGGTTTTGGTCAATGGAAAAAAAGCTGAAATGGGAGTTAAGGTTAGTCCAAATGACAAGATTTCTGTCAATGGAGAAATGCTCAACCAATCCAAAAACAAAAATGTTTATCTGGCTTTCAATAAACCCAAAGGCATTGTATGCACCACCGATAACCGTGCGGAAAAAGACAACATTATTGACTTTATCAATTATCCGAAAAGAATTTTTCCCATCGGAAGGTTGGACAAACCCAGTGAGGGACTGATATTTTTGACCAACGATGGGGACATTGTCAATAAAATACTACGTGCCCGCAACAATCACGAGAAAGAATACATCGTTACGGTCAACAAACCCATCACCAAAGATTTGATCCATAAAATGAGTAATGGTGTTCCCATTTTGGATACAGTTTCGAGAAAGTGTTTTGTGAAACAAACCCATAAAAACCAGTTCAGAATCATTTTGACCCAAGGATTGAATAGACAAATCCGCAGGATGTGCGAGTACTTGAATTACAAGGTAACCAATCTTAAAAGGGTGCGGATCATGAATATAAAATTGGACGTAAAAGTGGGAAAATGGCGCTACCTCAAACCAGAGGAATTAATGAAACTCAAACAACTACTTAACGAATCTTCAAAAACTGTCTAGACTCACCTTTCTAACTTATTCAATAAAATGATTAAAAATGTCGAAAGTTAATGATGGCCAAGAATTTGAAATATGATCTAAGTATCCTCAATTCTGAAGTAACCTATGGTATTATTTTTTAACCCTCCTCCATATTCTGACAAAACCAATCGGATATTTTTATTATTTGAGTTCATTTTTTTATTTACAAAGTGTTGAGTTAATAATTGGAGCTGAACTATTTGACGCTAAAAATACAAATGCCAAAACTCTAATGTGTATTAATTTTTTGAGTTTAAAAATCAGAACTACTGTGAATAAATAAAACATAACAGATAACCGAAAAAAGACTTTGGGCGATGTGTGTAATAATTGTGAATATAGGTGAACCCAGAAATAATGACTTGTATCCAAAAAACAGACCTTTCTCGATTGATATACTTAAATAGTTTTAAGGACCGATTGGTGGGTGCTCCATAAATCAGAAATTGAGTTTCTATAAAATCGAGTAGGCAAAGTCATTGTAAAGAATAGAGATTATAGCTTTGCTGAGACATAATTTAGATTCATTTTGGACCTTATAATAAAAAACTAACTTATATTTATTTCCACTACTGTTCCTTCATTTGAACGAATATTGTAAACCGTTTGATCCTCAAATATTAAGTACTGTCCCTTTATTCCTTTTAGCACACCTGTAAAAGTATTTTCTTTCTCCAAGTTTAAACTTTGAACCTTTCTAGGATATTGCAAAACGGGAAATTTTAATTCAGTAATCTCGTGATCTCGAAAGAGGTATTGTTTTAACTCCTTGGGTAAACCATCGATAGCTTGATTAATAGCCTTCTGCCACTGGACTTCCTCGTAGTCATTTTGTAACATTTTACGCCAATTCGTCTTGTCCGAGAAATATTTTTTTAGACTTACTTCAGCAACACCTGCCAAATAACGATTAGGGACTTCCAAAATTCCTACGGCTTGATGAGCGCCTTGGTCAATCCATCTCGTGGGAATCTGACTCTTACGGGTAACGCCCACTTTGAGGTGACTGCTGAGTGCTAAATAAACCCAATGGGGTTGTAACTGAACTTTTTTTTCATATTCCAAGTCTCGGTCCTCCTTTCCCAAATGGGCTTTACTTAATTCAGGTCGCATCACCCAGTCTCCTGCAGAAGGAATTTCAAAAAAACAATTTTTACAAAAACCCTGTCGGAAAATAGGTTTTGAATCTTGACAACTCAAACATTGAGTTCCAACAAAATCCAGTTTGATAGTTTCATCCAAGAATTGATTTGCCTCAAAAAAGTCATTTTGAAAATTAAGAAAGTAACGAATAGGCTCTCCAATTTCCGCAATCATTTTCTTTAAAACTCCTTTGAACATATTTTGTCTAAAGTTTATACTTTTGTTTTTAAAGATACATATATTATTATGCCAATTCCCCTTTTCAATTCTGTCGCATCTTGGTTTCTTAAGAAGCGAATTCATCAGATGGAATTGTTTATGAAGTATCCCAACGAAGTACAACAGGAATTGTTACACGGTCTTTTGAATAGTGCCACGAAAACTGAACTAGGAAAATCAAATGATTTTGATTCTATTAAAAATTATAACGACTTCAAAAACCGTTTACCCATAGTATCTTACGAAGATATTGTTGATCAAATAGAACGGTGCAGAAAAGGAGAGCAAAATATTTTCTGGCCCACTAATATCAAATGGTTTGCCAAATCTAGCGGCACTACCAATGCTAAAAGTAAATTCATTCCCATAAGTCACGAGTCACTAGAAGATTGTCATTACAAGGCAGGAAAAGACATGCTTTCTATATATTACAACAACAATGAAGAGGCTCAAATCTTGGCGGGAAAATGTTTACGATTAGGTGGTAGCAGCGAATTGTATCAAAATACAGATACTTATTTCGGGGACCTTTCGGCCATTATAATTGATAACCTTCCCTTTTGGGCGGAGCTTGGAAGTACACCCAGTCACAAAGTGTCCCTCATGTCTGAATGGGAGACAAAAATGGAGGCCATTATCAAAGAAACATTGGAGGAGCGTGTAACTAGCCTAGCGGGAGTTCCCTCTTGGATGCTTGTTTTATTGCAAAATGTATTGAAAAAAAAGCAAAAAGCCACTATCACCGAGGTCTGGCCTATGGTAGAGGTGTACTTCCATGGAGGGGTAAGTTTTCATCCCTACCGAAAGCAATTTGAAAATTTGTTCAAGGGAATTGATCTTAAATTTTTTGAAATTTATAATGCCTCCGAGGGGTTTTTTGGAATGCAATATCAAAATGACTCTAATGAACTGTTACTGATGCTGGATTATGGTATTTTTTATGAATTTATACCCATGGATAAGTCTGAACGAGATGAAACGGAGACAATCATTCCTCTAAGTGAGGTAGAATTGAGAAAAAACTATGCAATGGTAATCACGACCAATTCAGGATTGTGGCGTTATAAAATCGGAGATACTATAAAATTCACAAACTTGAGTCCCTACAGAATTCAAATCACTGGAAGAACAAAAAATCACATCAATGTATTTGGGGAGGAGTTGATGATTGAAAATGCAGAGTTAGCACTTAGCAAAGCTGCTAGAGCTATGGATTTGAGTATTGTAGACTATACGGCTGCTCCCATCTTTATGAGGACAGATAGAAAAGGGGGACACCAATGGTTGATTGAATTCAAAATTCCACCCAAGGATAGGCAGCGATTTATAAACTTACTCGATCAATTTTTAAAAGAGGAAAACTCTGATTATGAAGCTAAAAGATACAAAAATATGACCCTCTCATTGCCCAAACTGGACATCGCTAAAAAAAACCTATTTTATAATTGGATGGCACAAAAAAAAAAATTAGGGGGGCAACACAAGGTTCCAAGACTATCCAATAAAAGAGATTTATTGGAAGAACTACTTAAAATAAATAACCAGTAATTTAAGAAACAACTTTTAATGCAGGCAACTCAATTTTCGCAAGTCTTTGCTCAACATAGCTTTTAGTCACTTTCAAAGCGTTGACATCTGACTCAGGCAATTCAAACATAGCTTCATTTAGTACTGCTTCACAAAGTGAGCGTAAACCTCTAGCTCCTAACTTGTATTCCAAAGCCTTATCAACTATATAATCCAGGGCTCCTAGCGTAAAGGTTAACTCAATTCCGTCCATTTCAAACAGTTGAATATATTGCTTTATCAGTGCGTTTTTGGGGGTAGTCAAAATGGTACTAAGTGTTTCTTTATCCAAAGGGTTCATATAGGTTAGGACGGGTAAACGTCCAATAATTTCTGGGATTAACCCAAAAGACCTTATATCTCGTGGAGTAATGTACTGCAATACATTCTTAGCATCTACTTTTTCCAACTCCTTTTTGGTATTGTAACCTATGGCTTGTAAATTCAGACGCTTATTGATGGCACGTTCAATCCCATCAAATGCCCCTCCAGCAATAAACAAAATATTGGAAGTGTCAACTTCAATAAATTTTTGATCGGGATGTTTTCTGCCACCCTTAGGAGGTACATTTACTTTAGTACCCTCTAGAAGTTTTAGAAGTGCTTGTTGGACGCCCTCTCCAGAAACATCTCGGGTAATAGAGGGATTGTCTCCCTTACGAGCAATTTTGTCTATTTCGTCAATAAATACAATTCCATACTGGGCCTTATCAATATCATAGTCAGCTGCTTGAAGTAATTTGGTAAGGATGCTTTCGACATCTTCACCTACATAGCCTGCCTCGGTCAAAACCGTAGCATCAACAATTGCTAAGGGTACTTTGAGAAGTTTAGAAATAGTTTGTGCCAAAAGGGTTTTTCCTGTTCCCGTCTGACCTACCAAGATAACATTGCTCTTCTGGATTTCAATTTCACTTTTACCATTTAATTGGTTAATGCGTTTATAGTGGTTGTATACCGCAACAGAAAGTATCTTTTTTGCAGATTCCTGACCGATTACATAATCGTCTAAAAAGGATTTGATCTTTTTGGGGGGATGTAACTCTAGGTCAAGCTTAGCCTCACCTTTTTCTTCGGTAGTTTCCTCCTTTACAATACCATAAGCTTGAAGAATACACTTATCACAGATGTGAGCATCCAAACCCGCAATCAGCAATTGTGTTTGAGGTTTGGCTCTACCACAAAAGGAGCAGTTTAATTTTTCTTTACTCATTTTATTTTACTTTACACCGCCCAAAACTTCGTCAACCATACCATAGTCTTTAGCCTCATGAGCTTTCATCCAATAGTCACGATCACTGTCTTGGTTGACTTTATCCACACTTTGTCCAGATTGCTTGGCAATAATTTGATACAACTCATCTTTGAGTTTTAAAATTTCCCTTGCAGTAATTTCGATATCAGAGGCCTGTCCTTGCGCTCCTCCAAGTGGTTGGTGAATCATTACTCTAGAATGAGGTAATGCTGAACGCTTCCCTTTCTCTCCTGCACAAAGTAAAACAGCTCCCATAGAAGCTGCCATTCCTGTACATATGGTGGCAACATCAGGTGTAATAAATTGCATGGTATCATAAATACCCAATCCAGCGTAAACTCCTCCACCTGGCGAATTGATATACATTTGAATGTCTCTCTTTGCATCTGTACTTTGCAAAAACAAAAGCTGTGCTTGGATTACATTGGCTACACTGTCATTTATCGCCGTTCCCAAAAACATTATCCTATCCATCATCAATCGCGAAAAAACATCCATCTGCGCTACATTCAACTGACGTTCCTCAATTATATAAGGGGTCATACTACTAACGATTTTGTCATAATACGTGGAGTTAATCCCATGATGTTTTATTGCGAAATCTTTAAACTCTTTTCTGAAGTCCATTTTTAAGTTTATTTCTATAAAATTAATCAAAAAAATTAGCCTTTACGATAAGCTTCTTTTACAAAAGCATCAAATGACAACTTTTTCTTTTTAAGTGGAAGATTTACCTTGTAAAATTCTAAAAGCTTTTTACTCATCAATTGTTCCGAAAGTTTACGCGCCTCCTCATCACTAGACATCATTCTATCAACTATTCCATCGATCTGTTCATCGGGTAACCCTGCTTGTCCATATTGGGTCATTTGCTTCAAAATCATTTGTTTAGCAAATTCTTTTAGCTCTTCGATTTTAATTTGAAGATCATGTTCGGCAATTATTTTTCCTTCTATCAATTGGTATCTTATTCCTTTTTCAGATCGCTCATATTCTTCTTCTGCCGCTTCAGGAGTCAAAGGTTGCTCCCCAGAGTTTTGCATCCACTTTTTCAAAAATTCACCAGGTAAATCGAACTTAGTTTTTTCTACGAGGTACTCTGTTACATCATTGAGAAGTTTTTGATCAGACTGTTGTTCAAACTGTTTTTCGAGACCTTCTGAAACCTTAGCTCTCATATCTTTGACAGACTTTACAACATTAGGTCCATAAATTTTATCGAAAAACTCTTGATTCATTTCAGCCAACACCCGCTCATTAATTTCTTTAATATCAAAGAATATTTCACTACCTATTTGATTTAGTTTATCTGAAGATACACTAAGAATTCTTTTTGCAGTAGCCTCATCTTTAAAAAGATTTTTATATCTCAATTCAAGCACATCTCCAACGGTAGCTTTTTTGAATGCAGTGAGCTGAGTCTTGCCTTTGATTTGACTCAAGTCAAAGGTATGTGTCGTGTCAATTTCTGCTACTTCATTTTTTATGACGGCAGTAATTTCAAAATTATCTTTAGCATTTTTTTTTGCTACTAATTTGCCATATTGCTTGCGATAATGTTTTACTTGATCATCGATCATCGAATCACTCGCAGTAATTTTATAATGTATCAATTTATTTTTTTCTGTAAACTTTACATCAAAAGAAGGAGAAAGTCCTAATTCAAAAGTAAAGGAGAGCGTAGCAGCTTTCCAGTCCAACTCATCCTGCATAATAGGTATAGGATTGCCCAAAATATTGAGGTTTTCATCTTTGAGATATTTTTCCAAATTTTGTTGTAATAATTTATTTACCTCATCAGTAATAACAGCGGTTTCATATTTTTTTTTGATCATTCCCAAAGGTACATGACCTCTTCTAAAACCAGGAATGTTGGCTTTTTTCCTGTAATCGGACAGAACATTTTTGACTTTGCCTTCAAAATCTTTTTGTTCTACATCTATAATGATCTTAGTATTAAGGTTATCAATATCTTTCCGTGAGATCTTCATATGAATATGCAAAAATATGGGCGCAAAAATACGTTTTTAAAACTGGTTAGCCAAGTTGTTTAATCTACTTAACCTATTAAGTATATAGTTTTTTCACTCGAAATCGAGATAAAATAAATAGCAATGATTTGATTTTAAAATTTTATACTAAATTTGCGATCCTAGAATTAATAATCGAGGGGTCGGGAACCTCTAAAAATTAATGTGATATGCCTGTAAGAATTAGACTTCAGAGACACGGAAAAAAAGGTAAACCTTTTTACTGGATCGTTGTGGCTGACAGCCGCGCTAAAAGAGACGGTCGTTACCTTGAAAAAATTGGAATTTACAATCCCAACACCAACCCCGCTACTGTGGATTTGAACATTGATGAAGCTGTAAAATGGCTTGAAAATGGAGCTCAACCCTCAGATACTGCTCGAACATTATTATCCTACCGGGGTGCCATGATGAAGCATCATCTCAACGGTGGAGTAAAAAAAGGGGCTTTCTCCCAAGAAGAGGCTGACAACCGCTTTAACTCTTGGCTGGAGGAAAAACAAAATAAAATCCAAGCCAAAATTGATGGGTTAGATAAAGTTACAGCAAGTAATTTGGCGCAGAGACTCGAGGCTGAAAAAGCGGTTAATCAAAAAAGAATTTCGGATATGACGGTTACACCTAAGGAAGAAGTTGCTTCGGAAACTTCAAGTGAAGAGTCTCCGATTACGGAAGCTACTGAGAAAACATCGGCTCCTAAATCCCAGGCTTCCCCTGACGAAGCACCTACTGAAGTTCTATCTGAAACAGAAGCCTCTCCAGAAGAACCAATAGTCGAAGAGACTTCTGCAAAGGAAACTAAAAGTGAAGATGCTCCAGCCGAGTAAGTCGAATTCAAAGAATGAATCCCTTCCCAATAAATTATGCTAAAAGAAGACTGCTTCTTTTTAGGCACGATCGTTGCAAAGTACAGTTTTAAAGGAGAAATTCTTGTAAAACTGGACACAGACCGACCCAATACCTATGTTGATCTTCAGTCCATTTTTGTAGAAACTACCAATGGTTTGGTTCCTTACTTTATTGACCGATGTCTTTTACATAAGTCTTCTTTGCTTAGGATCAAATTTGACGGAGTTGATTCAGAAAACGAGGCAGAAGTATTACTTAAAAAAGATTTATTTCTACCTATGGAAATGCTTCCTCCTCTTAAAGGGAATCAATTTTATTATCATGAGGTAACTGGATTCTCTGCCATAGATCAATTTAATATTGAAATTGGAACCATCAAAACAGTAAATGATTCCGGTCCCCAACCTCTTTTTATTATTGATTCCGATGGCACTGAGATTTTAATCCCTGCTCACGATAATTTTATTAAAGAATTAGACAGAAAAAGTGAAAAAATATTCCTCGATTTACCCGAAGGTCTATTGGATATTTTCAAATAATCCCTAAAAATCGACTACAAACCCAAAAGTGGGAATTGGAATATTAGTATTTTCGTCCGTATTTACCTTTACCAAGGATTGTGGCAGTATCAATGCTCCTGTTTCAGATCTGTTAAGTCCATATTCATCTGGTATGGGTACTGCCTGGGCTAAGAAATTTTGAATTTCAAAATAGAAATTGAA